>ERZ773139.324-NODE-324-length-67277-cov-6.814391_pt1 | contig 67277 bp, 60 predicted proteins | sample MGYA00580854_ERZ773139 | MGnify/ENA primary metagenome ERZ773139 (study PRJEB29015, sample SAMEA2737809) | human gut metagenome | biome: human gut; feature: human-associated habitat; material: faeces | place: China | collected 2012 ...
CCAAGCCGCATGTCGTTCTACCCCCCTGCGCGTCAAAAACGCGCAGAGAAGGGTGCAGGGCATAGCCCTGCCTCGTGGATGCGGCCGTCGTCTTGAAGAAGAATGCGGTTGCCGGTAAGGGGCTCGCCGTCGAGCGTGGGGGCGGAGCAGGTTTTGGAAATGTGGAAACGGTAGGTGGCGCTGTAATAGCGATAGGCGATGTGAATGGAATCCCATGCTTCGGGAAGGACGGGGCGAAAGTGGAGAACGCTGCCTTCCTTGTGGAACCCAAGCAGTTCCTCCAATAAGATGAACTGGTACCATGCTGCGCTGGCGGTGTACCAAGTCAGCCCGCCGCGCCCCAGCTGGGAGGGGTGCGCGGAAACATTTCCGGCCATCACGTATGGCTCCGCCCTGTATTGATCCGCCGCTTGGCGGTCAAAGCCGCGATATACCGGCAGAAGCCGCAGGGCCAGCTCCCACGCACGGCTCGACTGACCCAAGCGGCCATAAGCGCCCATGGCCCAACAGGCGGCGCTGGCGGATTGATCGCCGTTTTCTCGATTACCCGGTATGAAAGTGGGCCGGTTTTCCTCTTCGAAGGGCGGCGTAAAGAGCTTGAGCAGCCCCGCGTCCGGTTCGTAGAGCAGCTGCCAGACACTCTCCATGGCAAGCTGACAGCGCTCCTTGGAAAGACCGCAGAAAACAGCCCAGACTTGGGGTCGCAGGTCAATGCGGCATTCGCGGTTGGAAGACGCGCCAATCTTGTCACCATCGCGGTCATAGGCTCGCAGATACCACGTCCCGTCCCAACCATGCCGTTCCAGAGTCGTCAATAACTCGTCACGGCGTTCGGAGAGACGGTGGGCACTTTTTTCATCTGCATAAGGGAGAAAACAGCGGATGACCTCGCATAGGAACATACCCAGCCAGATGCTTTTCGTATTCGCCGCATCCGTACCGTCGCTTAACAAAGGAAAACCATGTTCGCCCAGCCGTATCTGGTCGATGGCCCGGAGACAGTGTTGCCATAAGGGTTCGATCATTTCAGAAACTTCTGGCGTGAAACAATGCTCCCGCTCGCCTTCTTCCGGCGGTTCGTCCCGCAGATAGGGAACGCTCTCCTGCAGAATGGCCGTGTCGCCGGTGGCTCTGACGTAGGCGGCGGTGACAAAAGGCAAAAACAGTGGAGCATCCGAAGCGGGAACACGCACGCCGCGGCGGTGCGGATGCCACCAGATTTGTACGTCGCCCTCCTCAAATTGATGGGCTGCGCAGCGAAGTAGCAGTTCCCGCACGACCTCCGGGCTGGTGTAAAGGAGAGCAAGCGCGTCCTGCAACTGATCCTGAAAAACACAGGCCCCGCTGGACGGTTCGAAGCCAGCTCGCATCAAAAGCCGGGAGGCAATCACCTGATAAGGTAGCCAGCGGTTCAGCATCAGGCACAGCGCTTCGTCCGGCAGATCGAAACGCAGCCCGCCTAGGCGGCGCTCCCAGCGTTGGCGGCAGTGGTGCAGACGCAGGGTAGCGCCATCCGCCCGAAAGGCGGCAACGGCTGCTTCCAAACGGGAACGGCTTCGGAAAAATCCCAGCGCCGAAACGATGGTTTTACTTTCGCCCGGTTTGAGCACGACGGAAAAGCAGAGTACCGCCGTATTTCCACCATCGTTGGGCAAGGGGCCGGTCTGCGCCAGTGCCCAAGGCACATCGCCCCAGAGCCCTTCGAAAACGCCGGCGCTCATACAGGCGGCGTAGTCCGGCTCTGGATCCAACCCGATCAGGCAGCCGAAGCCCCGCAGATCGGGAATGGCCAGCAGAAAACCGTCATTCCCACGCTCCATGGTGCATAGCTGCGCGGAACGAGCCTCGCCCGGCTGAAAAACGCAGGTGTGGAAAAAACTCAACGTTCGTTCGTCCGTGCCGTCATTGCGCAGATACAAAGTCCTTACTCCGAAAGGGGCTTCCAGATCAGTGAAGCAGCTTAACCGGCATTGAATCCCATACCCGGCGGATTCGTATACCGTTTCTCCGGGCCGATGGGTGACGCGGCAGGAAAGCCCGGCTCCCAAGGGCCAGCGGGTGATCGACCAGATCAGCCCGCGTTCTTCGTCCCGCAGAAAGAAATTTTCCTGCCCGCGGGGGCAAACACTGTCGCTGATGTGCCGGGTCAGCCGCCCCCGCAGGCTGCTTCCGGCATAGGAGAAGATCAGCCCGCTTTCGCCCGCCAGCGTGCCGAATTCCTGAGAACAAAGCAGATTGCACCAGGGTGCGGGCGTTTGTCTGCCCGGCGGCAAAAGAATTTGATAATCTCCTTCGCCCGGCGTGAAACCGCCGTATTCGTTGAAAAATCGAAGTTTTTCCCCGGCGGACAGGGCGGTCTTGCTTTCATCCGGCTGGCAGAAGAAGCCGGGACGTTTGCGCAGGAAAAAGCACATTCGTTCCAGCTGATCATCAATAGAACCTTCGTTGGAATGCAGTATCAGCCGCGCCGCCGCCCGCAGCAGCCGGACTTGTTCCTCGGACAGATGCTCCCGTTCCAGAAGGTGGACTCCTCCGGCCTTTCCCAGCAGTTCGTGGCTGTGGCATTTGCGGCACAATTCGCCCAGCGTCTGAGTCAGCGCCGGGGATTCTGACGAAGCAGGGCTGCAAAGCAGCGCCAGATCAAATTTCAGCCCGTTCATGCGAAACAGGGCGTGCGCCCGCAGCAGCAAGTCCGCCATATTCACCGAAGCTCGGTCAGCGCATTCCAGCATCAACAGGGGAAAGCCACCGCCCAGACGCAGCGTCCGCAGCTTTTCCCGTGGCAGCTCATTCCGGGAGGAATAGCGGAACTGCATGGGCTGACCTGTGTAGCAAAGGCAGCCCGCCAAACGGAAAATGCTGTTTTGCTCCAATGGCGACAGCCCCAGATACCGTGCGGACACCAGCGCACGGGTTTTGGCAAAATCGAAGCGGCGCAGAATATTGCCGGGACGGTCGTAACGTTCCAAAAAGGAAGAAACCTTCTCCTTTTGTCCGGGACAATGTGTGACGAAAGTCAGCGTGACGCGCCCTTTGGTGGACAGCACGAAGGAAGCCCGCAGACTGAGACAGGGGTCGATCTCGTCCCCGATCCTGTCCTTCCACTTGAAAATCGGCGTTTCCAATGCATGGGGCGCACGGACGCTTCTTCCACGTCCCAAAAAAGCGGCGCGGTCGGTCTGCACCTGAAACGCCTCGAAGGGCACGTCGGCACACAAATGATGCCACAGGCGGACGGGCGGTTCATTGTCCCCTGTGGGACGGCGAAGAGCCGCAACACCGGTTTGCCCCATTTTTTCCGTATGGAGGAAAATGTTCTGATTCATTTCATCCTCCTGCGGCGGACAGAGCGCCGGTTCCAGATAGCTGGCAATTTCCAGCGCCCGGTCTGCGTCTTCCTGATTTTCCAAGGTCAGGTGGTGCAGAAACGCTCCGTCCAACGGATTGACGAACAGACGCAGAGTGGTTTTGATTTGGAAAAATTCGTTGGAAAAGACGGCCTGCGCCGTTTCAAATCGAATGCTTTCGGAAACAGAAGGAATACACAGATCCCGGAAGGAGCCGCTTTGACCATCCCGCAGGTACAGCCGGGGCCCGGAGGGCAGGGTGCAGTCCTCGTGAAAACGGGTCAGCATCCGTCCATTTCTGGCCAGATACCCGCCGCCCTGCGCATCGACGAACCAGGTGGAGCCTCCGCCGCCCAGCACGTGAGCGTCGATGGGAAAGCAGAGCGCACGGCCCTCCCGCGAGGCAACGGCGGAAACTTCCGCCGCCGCTCGCGCTTTACGCCGCAGGGGACGGCGAACCGCTCCACGAAGTCTGCCGGGCTTTTCCTGCAAGAGCAGCCGGTAAGCCTGTACGCGGGGCAGGTTGCTGAACAGCCGCGCAATATACTGGTCGCACAGCACGTTGCACAGCGTAGCGAGGATCATCCCCTGATGGCTGCTCATGTGGCTGCGGACGATTTGGGATCCATGCTGTTTTTCGGAAAAATCGGCTGCTTCAAAGAAGCCCATGGGGCCTTCCATGCCCATGTTTTGCAGCCGAAGCAGGTTTTGAAAGCCACGCCGCAGATCCAGCGGCAGGGCCAGAATCGACGCATAGGGCGCAACAACGTTGTCCGGCGGGTCGGAACGCTGCGCCAGCGGCGGAAGGCCGAAGGCCTTGTATTGATAATAAAGCTCCGGGTCAAAGGTATGACAGCCGCTTTTGCTGACCCCGTAAACGCCGCCCGGCCGGTGCGACTGCTGCTGCCGCAGGGCGGCTTTCAGAGCGGAGGTCAGCAGCGTGCCCGGAATTGGCGGCTGAAACAGCAGGGGCGTCATGTACTCGGACAAGGAACCGTTACGGGAGAGTAAACTTTGTCCCCGGCGTATGCGCACAGGGATACGGCCCAGCCGGTACCAGTGGCGCAGAGGGACCTGTTCGGTCATGACGGCGTAAAAACTGAGCAGCCGCGCTTCACTGGTCAACAGGTCATGATGGCTGCGGCTTTCGTTCGGTTGGTCTGGGCGAACCTCGACCCAGAAAAGCTCCGCTTCTTCATCAAACAGGACAGAAAAATCCATACCCTTGGCCAACGCGTCCGCCCGGGCGGGGAGATCGTGAAGCGTTTCCGGCAAAATGGGCAGCAGTGCCCGAAGCCCCTGTGCACAGGCGGTCAGACACACCGCCAGCTGGCCGCTGTCCGCCGAGAAGACATGGGGCGGCGGCAGCGGTTCCAAAGTGCGGGTATCGTACCAGCTGTACAGGTGCCCCTGCCATTTGGGCAGCATTTCCAGCGTGGAGAGGGTCTCGCCGATTCGACGGGCCGCTTCCGCAGCTGGGAGCAGACGCAGTTTTTCTGCTGCCAGCAGGGAGATCAGATACAGCCCGATACTGGTGGGCGAGGTGCGGTGAGAAATGCCTTTGTTGGGTTCGATCTGCACATTGTCGGCGGGCAGACCGTGGGCTTCGTCGGTGACGGCGGTCTCAAAGTACAGCATGGTTCCGGCTGCCAAGCGGGTCAGCACCTCCCGCATATACTCCGTGGGCCGGGGCGATACGTCTCGCGGTGCTTCCAGCAGAAACAGCAGGAAGGGCAGCGCCGCCCAGCAGAGAGCGGCAATCAGCCCCGGCAGAAAGAAACCGTGCAGAAAAACGGAAAACGCCGCCATGCCGCCGGAAGCCAGCATACATAAGATAAAATAGAGCATGGGCGGCTTGTTGGAAGGTTTTTGAAGCTGGGCGGCGCTGTCCCATTGAAGCAAATTCTGTCGGGAAACGAACAGTCGGTATAGTGTTCTCCCAATCGCGTCCAGCTCTATGGCGGCGTTCAGCGGCAATACCATCAACCGGGTCACAAACGCCGCTAGGGAAACGCCGCTTAGGGGAAACAGCCCCGGCAGATCAGGCACCAGCAGCACCGCCCAGAAAAGCCCGGCGGTCCCCTGCGCCGCCAGACAGAACAGCAGCAGTACTCGCAGGGCGTTTTCCAGAGAACAGAGCAGCTTCAGCACGATCTTCCAGCGGCTCAGGCCATTTAGTGCCTTTCGCGGCGCGCTGCGTCCCGGCGGAAAGACGGGCAGCACGTAGGGGAGAAGCTGCCAGTTGCCACGGGTTCGCCTGCGCAGCCGGGTAAGAAACCCATGCAGCGTTTGGGGCTGGCTTTCATAAAGAGCGATATCGGGGGCATAGGCACAGCCCGCCAGCTGCCCTTCCAGCAGGGCGGGGTTCAGCACCGCGCCGGGGAGAATTTTCCCTTCCGTGGCGTGCAAAAACGGAGATGGTTCCAAGATACCCTTGCCCTGATTCGTGACGCTGCCCAGCGCACAGCCGAAGAAACAGGCTTCAGCATCACCTGAATCGCCCAGCATGAATGAAAGACGGCTTTCCACCGTGTCCGCTGCGATTTCCATTCGAGGTTGAAGAACGCCGACGCCCCGCCAGCCATGAGGGCCGATACAGCGCCGCTGCAGAGGATGCAGCATGGCTCCTACCATCCGAAGCGCCGCACCCGGCGGCAGAAAGGTATCGCGGTCCAGCGTAATGACATAGCGATACCGGCCCTTCAGTGTTTCCGGCGGCAGGGAGGCATAGGCGAAGCGCTCTTCGATGGGCTCGCCCTGAATCAGCTTGAGCAGGGTTTCCAGACTGCCCCGCTTGCGCTCTCGGCCCATATGCAGGTGATCGGGCATATGGTAGACCCGTTCCCGCTGCAAATAGAAAAACTCATGCCCCGTGCTTTCCCGAAGAACCTGAACCGCGCTAGCGGCGGTAGAGATGATCTCGCCGTCGTCGCTCATGGAGCCGGTCAGACTATCCCGATAATCGCCCAGCAACAGAAAGTGCAGATTGGGGTCGGGATTGGCGCAGTGGAGGACAGACAGCTTCTTCACCATGGAGAGAGCATGAGCGGGATTGAGCAGCAGGATGGGGCAAACCACCAGCGTGCGCTGATCGTCGGCCAGCCGTTCCAACTGCATTCGGGGAACCATATGCGGCTCGGCCCGGCGCTGATAAACCCGGAAGAAAAGCTGCCGCCCCGTTTCCCAGAAAATCAGCGCAAAGGGCAGCCACAGCCACCCGGATAAACGGAGAAATCCTGCCAGAGCAAGCAGAAGCGCAAACAGAAGTCCAGACAGTGCGAAAAAGAAAACCTTCCCGTGCAAACGGAAAAATAACCGCAGAGGAAGAAAACGCCTTTCGGGGTTAAGCCGCAGAGTCAGTTCTTCCAACCCTTCATCCGCCAGATAGTATCCTACATGGGAAAGGGGCGAACCTTCGGCGGAGGATGCCAGCTCCAGCGCGGCTTCGCAGACTTCTTGCGCGGAGACCTTTGCTTCCCGGCCGATGCCGGCAGCCAGCCGCCGGTAGTAAGCCCGGCTTTCCTGATCCATTTGGGGATAGACTTCATCCTCGCAGAGCAGCCGGTGCAGATCACTCCATTCCTCCAGAAGGCGGTTCCATGGGGCCTTTTCCACTGCGTGAAGGGATGCAATGGCATTGCCGCACCAACGGGCCGCATCGACCTGCCGTTCGTGCTCCTGTTCCGCCGCCGCTTCCGCAGAACGCTCCTGCCCGCTCAGCTGGTTTTCCAACCAAAGCAGCTGCTCATTATAATCTCCCTGCCGCCAGCGGGAGACCAGTCGTTCCAGAAAACTGGCGTTTTGACTGTGACGCCGAAACAGCGCCATGGCGCTACGTTCTCGGCCCTTTTCCAACAGGCGGCACAGACGGTCGGCCTGACGGCGCGCCGACTGTTCCTGAACGCAAGAATGGGCTAGCTCGTTTAGCAAAAGCAGAAGCGACAGGCGAAGCGACTGCGGAAGAACGGTCAATTCCTCCTCGCTGAAGGGCTGAACCTTCTGCCACGCAGTCAGCGCGTCCGTCAGGGTGGAAAGCCGCAGTTCCCCAGCTGCATGGGCCAAAAATTCCCGGGAAAAACAGGCAATCCGGCATTCTCCGTCCGGGAAGGCCGGAAGCCGAACGTCCTTTAGCGCGGCTTGCAAAGCGGCGGCTTCCTCCTGCAAATAGCGGCCGTTCTCACAGAAGCAGCGGGACGCGGGCAGCAGCTCATCCTCCGGCAGCCTGTCCAGAAATCGGAGGTTTTTTTCCAGGGCACTTCGTTCGGAAGCAGGCAGCAAAAGCCGGACGCGCCTGCGACTCAGTTTCTGCTCTGCCAGAGCGGCCATTCCGGCGGACAGCGTTTCTTCTGAAAACGATTCCTGACGGGGGAAAAACGGCTTTTTTCGAGTACTGAGAAAGAAAACAAACAGCAGCGCAAGGCCCGCTGCGGCGATCCACCATTGCATTTTTCAGACCTCCCTGCCATTACCAGCCCTGCCGAAGGGCGCGGTTTGCCGTCCATAGTGTGCGCCGCGGAAAAGGCTTCCATGCGGCAAAAACCCAGATGCGCCATTGACAAATGCAAAAAAGCCCCTACAATAAAATGTAGATTTGCATTTCTTCAATTTCATTTTTACTGGCGCGGGAAGGCAGTCTTCGAAGCGATCCTGATTTTGTTTTCATTCATCTTAAAAAGGATGTGGCGTTATGCGGTTGGAAACGGAACGGCTGGTTTTACGGGAACTGACAAACGACGACTTCGCGGCATGGTATGCGATCCTTTCGGATGCGGAAACCATGAAGCACTATCCCGCGCCCTTTGATGAAGAAAAGGTGCGGCAGTGGCTTGAGTGGAATCTGGAAAACTACCAGAACTACGGTTTCGGCCTGTGGGCGGTCATTCTGAAGGAAGAAAACCGCCTGATCGGCGACTGCGGCATGGCCATGCAGTGCGTTCACGGAAAAATGCTGCCGGAGATCGGCTATCACATTCATCAGGATTACCAGCGCCGGGGCTATGCTTCCGAAGCGGCGAGCCGCTGTCTGCAGTATGCCTTTGAGGACTTGCAGCTCCCGGAAGTCTATTCCTATATGAAGTACGATAACAAGGCTTCCTGCGGCGTAGCCAAAAAGAACGGGATGCGCCTGGTGGAGACCTACCCGGACGAGTTGAATACCTTTACCCGGGTGTATGCTATTACCCGGGAGGAATGGCTGGCCGCACACGTTTCCCCGTAAAATGAATAGGATGAAGCAGCTTCCCAAACCAGCATGGAAGGCATGAAGGAAAGGAGGGTTTGCATGATCCAGCGTTCCCTTTGGAAACGTCCCGCTCTGCAAACCAGCGAGGCTGTGCTTCTTCCGGCCCTGCCCAGAATGAAGGCGGCAGAGCCGGTCTATTCCGACGGGTATCTTCACGTCCGGCCTACAGAAGACCCCTTCCGCCCGGTGGAGGAAACGCCCCGGACGGCATTGAGCACCTACGTCCGGCCCCGGGGCAGCATGGCGGGCCGAAGCGTCCTTCGGGCTGTTGGTATTGGCGCGGATCCCTATCTGCGTCGAAAAACGGAAAGCGGATGGCCGGCCCGGCGGACAGGGCGCTTTTCCCGATGGTAAGCCGAAAAGAGACAGGACAACGCCTGTCTCTTTTCCATTTGTCGAATGTTAGCGAACGAACAGCTGGGTCACGTAGACATATCCCTGGCTGTCGGAGCATACGCCGATACCGACCTTCGTCCACTGACTACCAAGAATGTTGGTGCGGTGTCCGGTGCTGGACATAAACGCGGCCTGCGCCTTCGCCACGGTGGCGTGGTGGGCGATATTCTCCCCGACGGAGGTGAAGGCATAGCCGTGGTTTCGAAGCATCTCCGCCGCGCTGCCCAGTGTGGGGGAAGTGTGGGCAAAGTAATGGTTCGCGTTCATGTCCTGACTCTTCAGCCGGGCCAGCGCGCAAAGGGACGGATCCAGCGTCAGTGCAGAGCGACCGTTGGCCGCACGGTCCTGATTGAGCAAAAGAAATGCATTTTCCTCTTGCGCAGTGATGGAACCCGTAGTATAATCATTGCCCGTGGAAGGAGAGGGCGTTGCAATCACTGGATTTCTCGTGGGTTCCGGCGTTTCCGCCACGGTAGGAACAGGCTGTTGCGTGGGCCTCTTCGTAGGAACAGAAGTGGGAGCGGGTGTTTCCGTGGGCGCGGCGGTCGCTTCGGGCGTTTGAACCGGCGAGATCACGGGCGCTTGCGTCGGTGCGGCGGTAGGCGCAGATTCCGGCGTCAACGTAGGCTCCTGAATGGGACAGCGGGTCGGCTCGCTGGGAATGACCGGCGGCTGAACGGTCGCGGCAGGCTTCGGGGTGCTGACAGGTTCCGACGTGGCGGTCGGGCAGACGGTCTGCCGGGGTGTGCAATCCGTTTCCTGACGGTAGGGCCAGCCGGAAAAACCGAATTGTGAAGCGGGCGTGCCGTCTGCGAAAGCGGCAAAGGCCATGGCCGTACAAAGACCGGCCGCTGCCAAAGCTGTGAACATTTTGGTTTTCATAGTCTACCTCCCATATACGGTGATTTACGCCAAAAGCGTAATAAAATCGTAATATATTTGTCATTTAGATGCAATACAAATGGAAGCTTATTTCCATGGAAATGGCTGGCAGGATATTCTGGCAGGGTCAAGGCCCTGATTTGATGGAGGGAAAAATCACATGAAACTGGTCAAATGCCCACGGTGCGATCTGAATTATATCCGGGAGGATGAAAAATACTGCAAGGTATGCCTTCGCGAGATGAAGGGCGAGCCTACCAATGACGATATGGAACTTTGCTCCGTATGCAACGCGGCCCCCGCGCTGCCCGGCAAGGACGTTTGCCTGAGCTGCCTGAAGGAAATGCAGTCCGGCGGCGGCCGCGAAGAAGTGGAGGACGCTCCCGTTTCCGTGGACGAGTCCACCATTGGACTCAATTCCGTCAGCACCATGGACGAGATCATTCCGGAAATTGAAGAGGATATCCCCGCCAACGAGTACGGCGATATTCAGAATGAGCTTTCGCTGGAAAGCGTCATTGAAGACGAAAACGAGGATGACGACGAGGACAAGGACGACGACGACCGCTGAGTTTGGCGGTCTGTAAAGTGAGGCATCCATGGCAATCTATGCAATTGGCGATCTCCATCTGCCGGGACATCAGGAAAAACCCATGAATGTCTTTGGCGATCATTGGGATCGCCATTTTGACGTGATTCGGGAAAATTGGCTTTCCATGGTCGCACCCGAGGATGTGGTGCTGATCCCCGGCGACATCAGCTGGGCCATGCAGCTCAGCGAGGCCCGGGACGATCTGATGCAGATCGCCGCGCTGCCCGGTCGGAAGCTGCTCTTGCGGGGCAATCACGACTACTGGTGGAATTCCATCAGCAAGGTGCGCGCCCTTTTGCCGGAAAATATGTACGCCATTCAGAACGACGCGCTGGCGCTGGACGGGGTGGTCTACTGCGGTACCCGCGGCTGGAACATTCCCGGCGAGGGGCAGCCCGCCGACCCGCAGGATGTGAAGATCTTCCAGCGAGAACTGCTGCGGCTGGAAATGTCTTTGCAGCAGGCGGAAAAGCTGGCGTGCGGAAGTCTGCCGGTGGTGGTGATGATGCACTACCCGCCGCTGTATAAAGATTTGCTTTCTACGCCCTTTACGGAGATCCTGGAACGCCATGGGGTGCGCACGGTTGTATTCGGCCACCTGCATGGAGCCGGGATCAAGGTGGGCTTTGAAGGGCTGCTTCGCGGGGTGGAGTACCATCTGGTCAGCTGCGACGCGCTTCATTTTTCTTTGCGGCGGATCGAAAAGGTCTTCCCACAGGAACTAAAGTAAATCTGAACTTTTAGACCATATTTTGAAATAAAAATGTAATAATTAAAGTGAAACATTTGTTCCCTAAAGTTTGGAAAGATTGCCTTGGCAAACTTTCCAAACTTTTTATTTTTTTGCTTTGAAAACGTTCGAACAATCGTTCGCAAAAAAGATGGGATTTCTTGCCGAAAAAAGCGTCAAAGCCTTGCGGGGCACAGCTTTGAGCCGTTGCAATTTTCAGGGGAGTGGCGCATAATGGTTTCAGGTGCCAGAAAGTGGAACAAAATGCCACGTAGAGGAACGGAGGGTGGAGCGCATGGACGAGACGCATGGGGCGGCAGAGCAAACGCAAAGCGCCTCCAGCCTTCCCAAAAACTACACTTTCTTCGGCAGCTACGACCACTCGCTGGATCCCAAGGGCCGCATTATCATCCCCACCGCCTATCGCAAGCCCTTGGGCGAAGTATTTACCATCAGCATTACCAGGGACGGCGAAGGAATCGCCCTTTATCCCGACCCGGTGTTCGATGAACTTCTGGCGGAGCTCTACCGCCTCAATCAGCGCAAACCCGCTGTACAAAAGTATCAGGCCTATCTGGCCAAGATGAGCTATCGCGGCATGGAGGCGGACGGTCAGGGCCGTCTGCTTCTGCCGCTGAAGCTGCGCCAGATGGTACTGGGCGACGCCCGCGATGTGGAGATCAGCGGTGCGCTGGATCACATCCGCATTGTGGACCGCAAGACGGCCGACGACGAGGATCTCTTCTTCCGGGAGCACCGGGAGGCCCTGCTGGACGAAATCGGCAATATGATGGAAGAATAAAGGTTTTCCGTAACGAATACGGAAAGGAGAAGCAACCATGGAACAATATGTGTACACTTACGACAGCTTTGCCCAGCGCGGCGCGGAACAGTATGTGCCCACCGAGCGCTTTCAGGTGAAAAGCAGCGTATATCTGCCCGCCAGCGATATCGACCTGAGAACGGGCCGGCTTCAGCCGGATCGTCAGCGCCGTCGCCGCACACAGGCCCTGATGCTGGAAAAAGAGCGGCTGGATGCGGAGGATCAGACCCTCAGCGAGTCTCTCCGCCGGGAATACAGCAAAAGCGGTGTACGCATTTCCGTACGGGCGCTGGTACTGATCGTAGCGGCGGTGCTGTTTTTCTGCGGCATTCTGCTGCTGTCCCAGCAGGGCATGATTGCGGAGCGGCAGAAGGCCATCAACCGTCTGGAACGCTCCATCAAGGATTATCGTGCCCAAAACGCCAGTCTGGAGGAAGAGATCGCTCAGGCCTCCGACGCGTCCACCATCTGCTACGCTGCGGCCCGCGACCTGAACATGATCCCCGCAGAAGCGGCGGAAGCCGTCTATCTGGTGGCTGTGGACACCCGCCCCGCCGCTGTGACCGCTTCCGCTGAAACGGAGGAAAGTGTCAATACAAGCGTGGCGAACGAAGCCGACGTTCCCGCCGGAACGATCCACGTCTCTGCGGATTCCGGCAACTAACGCCGAAAAAACAGACTGCTCGTCGAAAGGGTTCTATCCGCCTAAAAGGCAGCATACATCCCATTAGCACCGAAACCGTAAAATGGGGGAAGTATCATGCCTGCGGAGCTGCACATTCGGAAAAGAGTTCTGACCCTTCTGGTCCTGCTGATTTTTCTTTTCGGCGTTCTCGTGTGCCGGATCGCCTATCTGACCACCGCACGCTCCGCCGAACTGACCAGCCGGGGCGTGCGCCAGTGGACGCGGGAAGGAACGGTCTATGCCCGCCGGGGCAATATTCTGGATACCAACGGTCAAACGCTGGTGATGAGCGCCACGGCCTATATCGTCAGTGTGGAACCCGGAAAGGTACAGGACGTGCAGGCATTTGCCCGGGCCATCAGCCCGATTTTGGGCCTTTCCGAGGAAAAAGTGGCGGAAAAGGCCTCTCAGCGAGGAAAATCCTCCGTAACGCTCAAACGGCAGGTCTCCCGGGAAACGGCAGACCAGCTGCGTCAACTAAAGCAAAGTAAGGATGCGGAGACCGCTGCGGCCGCATCCGCACTTTTGTTTGACGAGGATGTCCGTCGCGTCTACCTGCGGGGCGCGTTTCTGACCCAGACTTTGGGCTTGGTGAACGTGGACGGCGTGGGCCAGTCCGGGCTGGAACAGCAGTACGAAACGCTGCTTCGAGGCGAAGCGGGCCGCAGTATGCGCAGTGTGGACGGCAAAGCCCGCCCTATCTACGACAGCGGCAATCTCTACATTGAGCCGCAGGATGGCAGCACCATTCGTCTGACCATCGACGCGACCATTCAGGAAATCGTGGAAAAGGCCATGCGGGAGTGCTACGAGGTCAACAAGGCACAGGCCGTTCACGCCCTTGTGATGGACGTGTATACCGGCGCAGTGCTGGCCATGTGCTCCAAGCCGGATTACGACCCCAACGACCCGCCCCGGGAACAGCTGGACGCGCTGCAAAGCCTGATGCGCATCCGCCTGATCTCCGATTCCTATGAGCCCGGCTCCACCTTCAAGATTTTGACAGCCGCCGCTGCGCTGGACAGCGGCGTGACCACGCCGGAGGACGGCTTCTACTGCTCCGGCAAGATCAAGGTGGATGGGGACACCATCAAGTGCTGGGGCAGTCCCCACAAGGCCGAGACCATGGCGCAGGCCCTGCAGAACAGCTGCAACCCGGTCTTTGTGGAACTGGCCCTGCGCATGGGGGCCCAGCGGTTTTACCAATACCTGCACGCTTTTGGCCTGGGGTCGAAAACGAATATTGACTTGCAGGGGGAGGAAAGTGGTATACTAATACCCGTGAATTCCGTCAAGAATGTGGATCTGGCGCGGATCGGCTTCGGCCAGAGCGTGGCGGTAACGCCCATTCAGCTGCTGACCGCCGCCTGCTCCGTTCTCAACGGCGGACGGCTCATGCGACCCTGTCTGCTGAAAGAAGCCGTCTCCCCGGACGGAACCGTCCTCTACCGCACCTCGCCCAAGGTGGTCTCCACGCCCATTTCGGAGGAAACCTCCCTGACCATGCGCAAGCTGCTGGAGGATGTGGTGGCCGTCGGCGGCGCGAAGAACGCCCGCATTCCCGGCTACCGCATCGGCGGCAAAACGGGAACGGCGCAGGTGTACAAGGACGGCCGCATCGTGCGGAACGTTCACATCGGTTCGTTTCTGGGCTTTGCCCCGGCAGACGACCCGCGCATCGCCCTTCTGGTCATCGTGGACGAGGCCGATACCCCGGTGGACTACGGCGGAACCACCGCCGCGCCTTTTGCTAGACAAATCCTCGAGGATGTGTTACCTTATTTAGGTTATCAGCCCGACGAGGGGGAGGATAGCGAGCCGGTGCAGGTGCCGGACGTGACGGGCCAGCCTTTGTGGGAAGCCCGGCGAACGCTTTCCTCCATGGGACTGAAGGTGCTGGACGACGGCGGCAGCGGCAGCGTCACCGCCCAGATGCCCAGCGCCGGCGCCACGCTTCGCACCGGCGGGCAGATGATGCTCTACACCTACGACGAGGAACTGCCGGAAACAGAAACACTGGTATGCGTGCCTGACGTTTCGGGCAAGTCTATTGCATCCGCCGCTTCGCTGCTTCGACAGCGCGGCCTGGAGATGGAGATCGATGGAAGCGGCTTCGCGGTTTCGCAGGAGCCCGCCGCGGGAAGCTTTCTCGCGCCGGATTCCGTCGTGCTGGTTCATTTTGAGTTACCGAATCCATAAGGATGGGGGAGTACCAATGCTACTGAAGGATCTGCTGGTGGACGTACCCGGAGTTTTGGAAACGAAGGGGGATATGGAAGTCCGCATAGACGCCCTGATCACCGACAGCCGGGAGAAGACCTCCGGCGGTCTGTTCTTCTGCATCAGCGGCGCGCGCTTTGACGCTCACACTTTCGTGGGGCAGGCGGAGAAAAACGGCTGCGTCGCCTTTGTGGTGGAGCGCATTCTGGATGCGGACGTGCCTCAGGTAAAGGTGGAAAACGTCCGTTCCGCCATGGCCTATATCGCTGCGGCCTTCTACGGCCACCCCGAAAAAGAAATCCGTATGGTGGGCGTGTGCGGCACCAAGGGCAAGACCACCACCAGCTACCTGATGAAGGCCATTTTGGAAAAGGCGGGCTTCAAGACCGGCCTGATCGGCACCACCGGCAATATGATCGGCGAAAAGCGGCTGCACAGCAATCTGACCACCCCGGATCCCATCGACCTGCACCGCTGCCTGCGGCAGATGCGGGACGAGGGCGTGGAAGTGGTCAGCATGGAGGTCAGCGCCCATGCCGTAGCCATGCACCGGCTGGACGGCGTCATCTTCGAGGCGGCGTGCTACACCAACCTTTCGCAGGATCATCTGGATTATTTCGGCACCATGGAGAACTACTTCGAGACCAAGAAGAGCTTCTTCATGCATGGACAGGTGCTCAACGCCGCACTGAATGCCGACGATGAGACCAGCGATAAGATCATCAAGGACATCAAGGTGCCCTACCTGACCTTCGGCATCAGTTCCGACGCGGATGTGTTTGCCCGGGATATTGAAATTTCCGAGGACGGCGTGTCCTTCTCCATTCTGCTGCGCGGACTGGAAGAAATGCCGGTGCATATGCACCTGACGGGCATGTTCAATGTGTACAATGCGCTGGCCGCCGCGTCACTGGCCATGATCCTCGGCATTGACCAGCAGGCCATCCGGGAGGGCCTGGAAAGCGTGGTCAACGTGCCCGGCCGGGTGGAAATGCTGGATACCAAGACCCCCTACAAGGTCATTCTGGACTACTCCCATTCTCCCGACGCGCTGGAAAATATTCTGACCACCGTGCGCACCTTTACCCGCAGCCGGCTGATCGTGCTTTTCGGCTGCGGCGGCGACCGGGATCACGGCAAGCGGCCCATCATGGGCGAGATCGCTGGTCGGCTGGCGGATTTCTCCATCCTCACCAGCGACAACCCCCGCACCGAGGACCCCAACGCCATTTTGGCCTCTATTGAAGAAGGCATCAAGCCCACGGGCGGCAAGTATGTTATCATCGAAAACCGTCGGGACGCTATTCGCCACGCGCTGGAAATGGGCCGGGACGGCGACGTCATCATTCTGGCTGGCAAAGGCCATGAGACTTATCAGGACATCATGGGCGTGAAGCGTCCCTTCGATGAAAAGGTCGTCGTGCAGGAGCTGCTCCGGGAGCTTCAGCCGGAGAGTGAATCTTCAGAGGAGTGAATACCATGCTAAAGCTGATTCTGGCGCTGATCCTTTCGCTGGCGGGCGTGCTGGTGCTGGGGCCGCGGGTGATCCCCGTGCTGCGCAAGCTCAAATTCGGTCAGACGGTGTACGAGCTGGGCCCCCAGTCCCACAAGACCAAGCAGGGCACCCCCACCATGGGCGGCCTGATGTTCGTGCTGACCACCTGTCTGGCGGCGGCTGTGCTGACCGGCAACTGGTACGGCCAGTGGGACTTTACGCTGGCGCTGATCGGCGTTTCGCTGCTGACCATGCTGGTGGGCTTTGTGGACGACTACATCAAGGTCGTGAAAAAGCGCAATCTGGGCCTGATCTGGTGGCAGAAGGTCGTGGCGCAGGTCGTGATCTCGCTGGCCTTCTCCTGGTATTGCTATAAGCACCCCATGATCGGCAGCAGCGTGATCGTGCCTTTCTTTAATGTGGAGTGGGATCTGGGCGCGTTCTATGTGCCGCTGATGACACTGGCGATGATCTTTATGGTCAACAGCGCCAACCTTCAGGACGGGCTGGACGGGCTTTTGTCCAGCGTCAGCGTGATCGGCAGCTCCGCCTGGGGCCTGATCGCCGTATTTGTCACGTTGGCCGGGGCTTCTGCGCTGTCCCCGGAGTATATCGGCAACTACCAGCATCTGGCGATCTTCGCCATGGCGCTGGCGGGCGGCTGCATGGGCTTCCTGCGGTTCAACCACTATCCCGCACTGGTATTTATGGGCGACACGGGCAGTATGTTCATTGGCGGGGCCATGGTGGGCATGAGTATGCTCCTGCGGATGCCGATCTACTGGCTGCTGATCTGCTTTACCATGTTCGCATCTTCCATGAGCGTTATCATTCAGCGCATCTACTTCAAAGTGACCCACGGCAAGCGTATTTTCAAAATGTCGCCCATTCATCATCATTTCGAACTGAGCGGCATGACCGAACAGCAGATCGTGGCGATGTACTCCGTTGTGGAGGGCCTTTTGTGCCTGATCGCTCTGTTCTCTCTTCCCCTGAACTGATAGAATCCATCAATTTTGCGGATTTCGGAGGTGAAAAACCGTCATGAAACTTGAAAAGAAACGCGTGCTGGTGGTAGGCATGGCCCGCAGCGGCATTGCCGCCGCCGAGCTGCTGCTCCGCCACGGAGCCATTCCCGTTTTGTCGGATATGAAGCTGGAAGAAGCCTTCGGCGACCAGCTGGACAGTCTGCGGAATACGGCCTGTGTGTTCCGCTTGGGCGAGGACAGTGTAAAGCTGCTGGACGAAGCGGATATTCTGATGATCAGCCCCGGCGTGCCCATCGACGCACCGATAGTGAAGGCTGCCAAGGAAAAAGGCATTCCCGTAGTAGGCGAGCTGGAATTGGCCTCGTCGCTGCTGAACGGCGATATGCTGGCCATTTCTGGCACCAACGGCAAGACCACTACCACGACCCTTCTGGGCAAAATTTTTGAAAACGCCGGGCGCATTACTCATGTGGCGGGAAATATCGGCTACCCGCTGTCCGCCGTGGCAATTTCCGCCAAGAAGGAAGACGTAACCGTGGTGGAGGTGTCCAGCTTCCAGCTGGAAAGCGTCAAGACCTTCCATCCCCACGTGGCGGCGCTTCTGAATATTACGGAAGACCATCTGAACCGCCACGGCACCATGGCGCAGTACATCCGCATGAAGCAGCGCATTTTCGAAAACCAGACGGCGGACGATTTTGCGGTGCTGAATTATGACGACCCGGTGCTGAACAAAATGGCCGAAAAGCTGAAAAGTCAGGTGGCCTTCTTCAGTCGCACTCAACAGCTGGAAAACGGCGCTTTCGTGAAGGACGGCAAGATCGTCTGGCAGTGGAAGGGGGAAACCCGTCCCATCTGCGACGCCGACTCCATTCTGATTCCCGGCCCCCACAATCTGGAAAACGCACTGGCCGCCGCAGCCATGGCCTGCGCCATGAACGTGCCCGCACCGATCATTCGTCACACCCTGCAGACCTTTACAGGCGTGGAGCACCGCATTGAAAAGGTGCGTGTGCTGGAGGGCGTTACCTACATCAACGACAGCAAGGGCACCAATGTGGACAGCACCATTAAGGCGGTACAGAGTATGCGCGCGCCTACGGTGCTGATCCTCGGCGGCTACGACAAGCACACCAACTTCATGCCGCTTTGCGAAGAAATCGTTGCCTCCGGCCTGATCTCCCACGTGGTGGTCATGGGCGAGACCTCCCGGCAGATTCGTCAGCAGCTGGAAGAAGCTGGTTATGACCGAATCAGTCAGGCCTACAGTATGGGCGACGCCATCGACAAATCCCGTCTGCTGGCCGTCTCCGGCGGCAATGTACTGCTTTCTCCCGCCTGCGCCAGCTTCGATATGTTCAAGGATTTTGAGCAGCGGGGCGAAATTTTCAAGGAGCTGGTGAACCAGCTGCAGTAAAACGGCACCAAAGCCCTTCCCTTCGGCGAAGGAGATGCGCACAAAAGCGAAGCATCTTGAACGAGCGCGTTGGGAGGGGCTTTTATGTTGGAACGGCAGCCGGTATGGCGGCAGAACCGAAAGGCGCGGCTGAAACCGGCGGACGGTACGCTGGCGCTGATTCTGGCCCTTTTGATGATGTGCGGCCTCCTGACGCTGTTCAGCGCCACGTACTACAAGGCAGTCGATCAGGGCGACGCGCTGCTGGAAGTGAAAAAGCAGCTCATTGGCGTGGGCCTGGGCGCATTTCTGATGCTTCTGACCAGCCGGATTCCATATTCCTTCTGGCAGAAGCCCCGCGTGGTCATGCTGGCGCTGACCGGCAGCTTCGCGCTGCTGGTGCTGGTGCTGATCCCCGGGATCGGCGTGTATGTGAACGGTTCCCGGCGCTGGCTGAACATTGCGGGCCTGAGCTTTCAGCCGTCGGAACTGGCAAAAATCGCCTCGGTGATGTATCTGGCCTCCACGCTCAGCTTTCGGCTCAAACAGGTGGAACGGCTGTGGACGGGCATTCTTCCCCTGCTGGTGGTTCCGGCGGCCATGTTTCTGTTGATTTTGCAGCAGCCTAACCTGTCCACCGCCGGGAGTATCATGATCGTAGCCGTATTGATGATGATGCTGGCCGGGGCCAAATGGAAACATTTGAGCCTGATGGGCGTGGCGGGGCTGGCCGTGGGCTTTGCCTATGCGTGGGTGGAGCCCTACCGCCGGGAGCGGCTGCTGTCCTTTCGAAATCCCTTCGCCCAGATGAGCGACGAGGGGTATCAGCTTTCTCAATCCCTGATCGCCATCGGCTCCGGCGGCCTGTTTGGCCGGGGACTGGGGCAGGGGCGGCAGAAGTTTTCCTACCTGCCTTATCCGGAAAGCGACTTTATTTTCGCCATTATCGGCGAGGATTTCGGACTGTTCGGCTGCTGCGTGGTCATCCTGCTTTTTGTGGCCTTTGCCATAGCGGGGATGCGCATTGCCCTGAACTGTCAGGATCGCTACGGCTGTCTGCTGGCGGCGGGGATTACGGCCATGATCTCCGTGCAGGCCTTCATCAATATCGGCGTGGTCGTGGGGATTCTGCCTACCACAGGGCTTCCCCTGCCCTTTTTCAGCGCGGGCGGCACCTCTATTTCCCTTCTGATGGCCGCCGTCGGCATCCTCTTCAATATTTCCCGTCATGCATGAAGACGTTGGGGCCTTTGCGGCCCCAAACCCTGCAGTAAGGGCCTTGCCCTTAACAAGCTCATGATCGACCGCACATTGTGCGGTCAAAGGCGGGGCCAGAGCATCGCCCTGGTCGGGGTGCAGGGGTGAAACCCCTGCGGCGCTCTCACACATCTCCCGGCAGCGCATAGGATGGGTCATGCGATGCTTGACGGAGGTGGAAATATGGACGCCTTGCGGATTCGGGGCGGAAAACGCCTGAAGGGCGAATGGACGGTGCAGAACGCAAAAAACGCGGCGCTGCCCATCATGGCCGGAGCCATCCTGACAGAGGGAAAGACCATCCTGCGGGACTGCCCGCGGCTCAGCGACATCAGCGATATGGGGGAAATCCTCCGAACGCTGGGCTGCGGCGTACATAGGGACGGCGGAACGCTGGAGATCGACCCGGGCGGGCTGTGCGGCTACGAAATGCCCGAAGAACTCTCCAAACGCATCCGTTCTTCCATTTTCCTGCTGGGCCCCATTCTGGCCCGGTTCCGCAGGGCCAACGTGTCCCTGCCCGGCGGCTGCGAGATCGGGCTGCGTCCCATCGACCTACACCTGAGCGGCCTTCGGCAGTTGGGGGTGCAGATGGAGGAAGAAGGCGGCGTTATCCGCTGCGACGGGCGCAACATGCACCCGGCTACCGTCCATTTCGACTACCCCAGCGTGGGCGCAACCGAGAACGTGATGATGGCGGCTGCATTGCTTCGGGGCGAGACCGTGCTGAATAATGTGGCTCGGGAACCGGAAATTCTGGACTTGCAGCGCTTCCTGAACGCTATGGGGGCCAAGATCACCGGGGCGGGCACCAATTCCATCCGGGTGCAGGGCGTGTCCCGATTGACCTGCGTGGAATACCGGCCCATGCCCGACCGTATCGCCGCTGGAACGCTGCTGGCTGCAGCTGCCGTCACTGGCGGAAGCGTCCGACTGCGGAATGTGCCGGTGGAGGAAATGCTGGCGGTGATCGCCAAGCTGGAAGAAATGGGCTGCGTGATCTCCCGGCAGGAAAACGCCCTGACCCTTCACGGCCCGGAGCGGCTTTCCGCCTTTGCCCAGCTGCAGACCCAGCCCCATCCGGGTTTTCCCACGGATATGCAGGCCCAGATGATGGCGATCGCTTCGCTGGCGAAGGGAACCTCCGTGGTGGTGGAGAATGTATTCGAGAACCGTTTTGCTCATGCGGGCGACCTGAACCGCATGGGGGCGAATATTCTGATCAACGGCCGCACGGCGGTCATTCGCGGGGTGGAGCGCCTGAGCGGCGCGCGGGTTACGGCGCGTGACCTGCGCGGCGGCGCGGCGCTGGCCATCGCGGGCCTTGCGGCACAGGGGGAGACCATCGTGGAACGTGCCCGGCTGATCGACCGTGGTTACGAGAGTCTGGAAACGGCTCTGACGCATCTGGGGGCCGACGTTCAGCGGATTTCAGTGGAAAGAGGAGAGGAACACCCATGAAACACAAACGGAACGCCCCTTCCAGACAGGAGCGGGAAGAATTTGAAGCCTATGGCGAGTATTCCTATGCCTATCTGCATGACCGGCAGGTGAAGGAGGGGCAGCCCGACGAGCCCGTCAGCCCGCCGCCCGCCTCCTCCTCTGCCGCCAGTGAAAAGCGCCGCCAGAAACGGCACAGGGGCGTATTGATCAAAATGGTGGTGGTGCTGGCGGCGCTGTGCATCCTGATCATCGTGCTGCAGGAGACGGTTTTTCGGCTGGACGCGGTGTACGTCATCGGCCTGAAGGAGCATTCTCCCCAGCAGGTGGTGTCGGCTTCCGGCCTGTACAAGGGTCGGAATATCTTCACCGTCAGCGAGGACGAAATCGCCAAAAATCTGGAAAAGGATTATTCCATCATTTATCAGGGAATGCAGATCGAATACCCAAACACCATTTACCTTTATGTGGAGGAACGCAAGCCCGTGGCCGTCATGCGCTGGCTGGGCAGCCAGTACGAGCTGGATGCGCACGGCATGGTCATGAGCGAAAGCGACAGCATGACGCTGCCGGAGGGGATGCCGCTGGTCACCGGCTTCCGCGTCACGGCGGTGCACGTGGGGCAGACCCTTTCCCTGCGCAGCCAGAAGCAGATGGACATTTACTGCCAGCTGCTCAGCGAACTCTCTTTACAGGAATATGCGGATGAGGTCACGGAAATCAATCTTTCCGATACGGAAAATCTTTATCTGATCACGCAGGAGGGCATTTCCGTTCGCATGGGCGACGGAGAATACCTGCGCGCCAAGGTGGGGGCCATCCGCACCTATATCGCCTACTTCCGGCAGCTGGGCACCGATTCCGGCGTTCTGGACGTTTCCATCCCTGAAGACGGAAAATTCATGCCTGAACGGTAACATTTTTTCTCATCAAAGACGGAATTTACAAAAAAGTGAAAAAAAAGTGGGATTTGGCTTGCGATTTCCTGTTAAAACGGGTACAATAAATGCTGGTACATTGGGTGCCCTGTTTGCGTAACCTTTTGTTTGTTTCAAAGCGCCCAACGCCTGCCGTCAGGGGTGCCTGCGGCTGATTCCAGAAGAACTGGGGATATGCGGAGTATGAAATCAACCATTGCGGCAATTGATTTTGGCACGTCGAAGATCGTGACGCTGGTGGCCGAAACAAGCGGCTCTCAGCGGTGCGATATTGTCGGCGCGGGGATTTCCATGTACGACGGCTTTTTGGACGGCGAGTGGAACAATACCATGGCCCTGAACGAGGCCATTCAAAAATCCATCAGCGAGGCGGAAAACCAGTCCAAACGCAAGATCCGCGAGATCAACGTGGGTGTGCCAGGCGAGTTTACCCGCGTTTACGCGGTGGAGACCAGCGTGACCATTCAGGGGGCCGATCCCCGGGTAACGCCTCGCCATGTGGAGAAGATCTTCGCCAACGCGGACAAGCGTCTTTCTCCTGTGCGCGGCGTGGTGGTGCATCGTAGCCCCGCGTGGTTCATGGTGGACGGCGGCAAAAAAACGCTGGAGCCAGTCGGCCTGAAGGGCAACGAGCTCAAGGCACTGGTCAGCTTCGTAGTGGCCGATACCTTCTTTCTGGACGATGTGATGGCTCGGCTGCGGGATATGAATATCACCGTCAGCGGATTCTTCTCCTCCTCCACCGGCGAAGCCATGCTGTATCTGCTGGAAGAAGACCGCGACCGCACGGCGCTGCTGATCGACGTTGGGTATCTGTGCACCGATGTGATGGCCGTGGAGGGCGACGCGGTGATCTTCCAGAAGACGCTTCCCGTGGGCGGCGGACATATTGCTGCCGACGTGGCCGAGGGCTTGAACATTTCGCTGGAATCTGCCGAACAGATCAAGCGCGAATATGTGTATGGAATTTCCACCATTTCGCAATCCTATACGGTGACGGGCGGCGATGGCGTGAAGGCGGATACCTTTACGCAGGAGCAGGTGGCCGAGGTGCTGGAGCCCCGGGTGGATGAAATTGCCGAGATGATCAAGGAATGCATCGACGAAAGCGGCATGAAGCTGGGCGATTGGTCCAACATCTACCTGACCGGCGGCGGCCTGAGCCTGAACCGGGGCGGCCGGGATTATCTGGCGGCCAAGCTGGAAAAGCCTGTGCGCGACACTGTCAAGCGTACCATTAAGCTGTCCAGCCCCATTTACGCCAGCGCCATGGGCCTGATGGACCTGATCATCGATACCATTGAATCCAGAAATGTTCCCGCAAGCGGTTTTTCGGGCGGCATCAAGGACTTCTTCCGAAGCCTCTTGGGCGGCTGAGCAGCGGATAAAACCTGAGCGAAACAAAAACTAGGGGGATGCACTGTGCTTGAATTTCAGATCGAGGATCAACAGAGCTTTGCTACGATCAAGGTAATCGGCTGCGGCGGCGCAGGCAATAACGCGGTCAACCGCATGGTGGACGCGGGCTTGAAGGGTGTGGAATTTATCGCCATCAACACCGATCGTCAGGCGCTGGCCATGAGCAAGGCCAGCACCACCATTCAGATCGGTGAAAAGCTGACCAAGGGCCTTGGCGCGGGCGCGGTTCCCGACGTGGGTCGCCGTGCCGCGGAAGAAAGCCGTGAGGAGATCGCTCAGGCGATCAAGGGCGCGGATCTGGTATTTGTCACCGCCGGTATGGGCGGCGGCACGGGTACGGGCGCGGCTCCCATCGTGGCCGAGATCGCCCGGGATCTGAACTGCCTGACCATCGCCGTGGTCACCAAGCCCTTCCTGTTTGAGGGCAAGCAGCGCATGAAAAACGCCGAAATGGGCGTGATCGACCTGAAACAGCGGGTCGATACGCTGGTCGTGATCCCCAACGACCGTCTGCTGCAGGTGGTCACCAAGGGCACGACCATGCTGGAAGCCTTCCGCATTGCGGACGATGTGCTGCGGCAGGGCATTCAGGGCATCAGCGACCTGATCGCCGTGCCCGCGCTGATCAATCTGGACTTTGCCGACGTGAAGACCGTCATGGAAAGCGGCGGACTGGCTCACATGGGCATCGGCGTTGGCAAGGGCGAAAACCGCATGGTGGAAGCCGCCAAGAACGCCATTTCCAGCCCTTTGCTGGAAACCAACATTGACGGAGCACGCGCCGTGCTGATCAACATCACCGGTGGCGAGGATATGAGCATTATCGATATCAACGAGGCCGCCAGTCTGGTGATGCAGGCCGCGGACAGCGAAGCCAATATCATCTTCGGCGCTGGCATTGACGATTCGCTGGACGACGAAGTCCGCATCACGGTCATTGCTACCGGCTTTGAAAAAACGCCCTTCCCCAAGAAGGAGGACGCGAAATCCAAGACCGGCGGCGAGCGCGACTGGACCCGTTCTTTTTCCAGCGGAAACTCCGGCAGCGCCTACGGCTCTTCCGGTTCCGGCCGTCAGGATTTCTCCTCTGGTTCTTCCTATGAGGACATGAGCTTCAATATGCCCATGGAGGACGAATCCATGCACAGCGACTTCGGCGGCGGTTATGTGGGAGGCTCGTCCATTCCCACTCCCGCGGCCATGCCGCCCATGATGCAGCAGGGTTCCAACTACTATGCCAGCTACGGTCAGCCCAGCGGCTATCAGCCCCGGCAGACCTACGGCCAGCCTGATTACGGAATGCAGCAGCCGGTGCAGGGAATGCAGTACGGCAATGTGCAGCAGCCCGTGATGCCGCAGATGGAGTACGGCCAGCAGTATCAGGCTCCTACCCAGAATGCACAGGCGCTGCAGCCTCAGGCCGGCGCTCAGCCCCAGCAGGCAGCGCAGCAGCCCGCAGCGGAAAAAACTCCCGCTCCGGCTGCCTCTACTGTGGAGCGCGACGACTTGGGTGTTCCCGCTTTCCTGCGCCGTCCCACCCGGAAATAACGATCAATCACAAAGGGATGCGTCCATACGACGCATCCCTTTTGCATTTGCTTTTTAGAACGGTCATTTCGTTTTACGATACAAACGAATACAGGTATTTGGACGGCTGACAGCCGTTCATTTTTTTGAATGCGGTGGAAAAATATTTCTCATCCGTGAAGCCGCAGAAATGGGCGACCTGCGTTACCGTATAGTAGCCGGATTGCAGCAAAGAAACGGCCCGCTGCATCCGCACCTGCATGAGGTATTGCTTGGGCGTTAATTGTAACTCCTGCTGAAACACCCGGCGAAGATAGACCTCGCATACCCCGGCCCGGCGCGCTTCGGTTTACCAAGGACAGGGAGAAAGTCTATCGCCGGCCCACGCCCGATCTTTGTCTGGAGTACTGCCGGGAAAAGAACATCACGCCGAAGCTCCATTGCCTGAACTACGACCAATGGACGCCCACTTGGGTCGAGCACAACAACGTGGCAGAGGTCAAGTGTCTGCTGGAAAAGCGTTTTGCGGAGATCGCCGCTCGCTATGCCGGTCAGATTCATTGCATGGAGGTCATTAACGAGACACTGCTGTGGTATGACGAGTGGAAGGATCAGGGACGGTGGAGCACTCAATTCTTCTTCGAGGATGATCTGGTGGAATGGAGCTTCCAGTGTGCACGGAAGTATTTCCCCCAGAATGAACTCATCATCAACGAAGCCACCGAGCAGGCGTGGGACGTCCACGCGGCGGGGCGCAGCGCCTATTCTGCCGTGATTTCCGACAGCATTCGCAAGGGTGCGGTCATCGACGGCATCGGCTTGCAGTACCACCTTTTCTACTCCAAAGAGCGGGAAGCGGAACAGGCATGCCCGCTGCTGAGCCCCAAGCGGTTGTACGGCTGCATGGATCACTACTGGAACCGTTACCACAAGCCTTTGCAGGTGACAGAGGTCACCATTCCCGCCTATTCCAACAGCGCGGAGGACGAAGCCCTGCAGGCCGAGGTGCTGGAAAAGCTGTTCACCATCTGGTTCAGCCATCCCGCCATGGAAGCGGCAATCTACTGGAATCTGGTGGACGGCTACGCGGCCTTCGCGCCCCAGGGGGATATGACCGCCAGTGAAAACTATTACCACGGCGGCCTGATCCACTTCGATATGACCCACAAGCCCGCCTATGACATGATGAACGAGCTGTTCCACCATCGTTTCCGCACAGAAGCAGACGGGCAGACGGATGATCGAGGCTGTGCGGCCTTCCGCGGGTTTGAGGGCGATTATGAACTCACTGTGGAAAAGAATGGTCACAGCGTAAAAACGCCGTTCACCCTGCGCAGGGACGGCGGCGAAGCCGAGATTCGTTTGGAGGACTAACGATGCTGTTTAACACAAGAGAAGAAATCATCGCCATGACCCCGGAATGGACGGGGAGCGCTTCGAGGACGGCCGTCCCAAGGTGGCGGACAAATATTTGGACGCGCTGTATGGCATGACGCTGGAAGAGCTTTGGAAGCCCATTTTTGTCAAGGGCTACGAGAGCCAGTTCATCGCCATGAAGTCCTTGCACCCGGAGTTCAAGGAAGACGGCACGGTAAACCGAAAACTGGTGGGCCGGGCTGTGACGGCTATGTACGCGCCGGTGCGCCCGGACTACAAGGAGGCCATGAACGCCATGGCTCGGGCCAAGGGCCTGTCGGGCACGCCCAATCAGTGGGTCATCGACAGCCTGACCGACCGGGACGTGATCGTCATCGACATGTTTGACAAGGTGTACAAGGGCACTTTTCTGGGCGGCAACCTGACTACCGCCATCCATCAGAAGACCGGGAACGGCGGCGCGGTGATCTGGGGCGGCATCCGGGACATCGAGCAGATGCACCGCGTGCCGGACGTGCAGGTGTACTATCGTGGCATTGACCCCACGCCCATCTGGGATTTCGTCATGACGGGCAGGACGGCTATGAGTTGGTCGTCCACTGCGCCTCCAACCGGGCAAAAGCCGAGGAAACCAGAAAACTGATCGAAGAAAATGACGGGAAAGCCGCCGCTGTGACCGGCGATCTGACCGACCCCTGCACCGCAGAAAGGCTCATGGCCGAGAACGGCCCGCTGGACGCACTGGTGCTGGACGCTTCCATGCAAATTCGCCGTCCGTGGCAGAAAATTTCGCTGGAAGAATACCAGAAGCAGATGACCTGCAACTTCTATTCCTCCCTACGGCTCATTCAGCTGGCAGTGCCCCATATGAAGGCGCAGAAATGGGGGAGGATCGTCACCATCGGTTCGGTGCAGGAGCGCAAGCCCCATCCCGATATGCTGGTGTACTCGGCCTCCAAGGCGGCGCAGACCAACAGGGTGCAGTCGATGGCCCAGCAGCTGGCGGCGGACGGGATCACGGTAAATAACGTTGCCCCCGGGGTGATCTTTACCGACCGCAACGTGGAAGCACTGAGCGACCCGACTTACGCGGCGGAAGTGACGGCCTCCATTCCCGCGGGTTTTTATGGCGAGCCGCGGGATTGCGCTGGTGTGGTGCGGCTGCTTCTGAGCGACGCGGCCCGCTACATCACCGGCCAATCTATTTATGTGGATGGGGGAAAGAGCCCGTAATCAGGACTCGCCCAGTTCTTCCTTTCCCTCCCGGTCTGCCTTGGCAAAAGCGCCGGGCGCTGCCCCAAGCACCTGCTTGAAAACGCGCGAGCAATAGCTGGAGGACGAAAAGCCCGCTTCCAGCGCCGCAGCCTGTAGCGTCCAGCCGTCCTGCAGCAGCGATACGACCTTTTCCACCCGCATTCGGCGGATCAGTTCGATCATGGAAGTGTTCATTTCGTTGCGCACGGTGTGGCACAGGGTGGAACGGGAGACGTTCAGCGCCGCGGCAATGCTGTCCAGCGTCATGGGCCGGGCAAGGTTGCTGCGGACGTAGGTCATGATCTTCTTGCACAGGGGCGGCTCCGTGCGGCGGATCATCCCCTGAATGTAGACGTACTTGGCCAGAGCATCCAGCATATGGCAAGCGGAAAGCATTTTTTCGCTGGTCATGACGGGCAGCTGATGGTAGAGACGCTGCATCTCCTGCACGTCCATCTCCAAGGCACGCCACCTTTCCACCATTTCGGAGGAAAGACCGCCGCCATCATCGGGAAGGCGCACCTGACCGATCATGAAATAACCGAGGGTGCGACCGGCTTCCTGCACCGGGTAGGTGTACTCGTGAAGCCCGGCGTGGCAGACCAGACGGCAAACCTCCCCGGTTTCCCGGGCGTGGTTGAGACCGTGCGCATCGCAGTATTCGCAGTCGTGGCGCAGCGTCTCGTTCTGCCGCAGCAGCGCGCAAAACGGCGAGGCGTAAACGGTATCGCCGATGACGGACCACTCGTCGCCGTGATACCAGAAGGAAATGCAGATGCCCGTCAGCGTTCGAAAGTCCCGCAAAAGCTCCTGCAGCTTTTGGCGGTCGATGGACATGCCAGCCATGGAATCCCTCCCTGAAATGGTTTAGCGGGCGATGGTAACGCCGTAGTACAGAAGCGCATAACCGTCCCCGGCACGGATCTCCAGCCCGCAAAGCTCCCGTCCCGTTTCCAGCGGCAGACGAAGCAGATGGGCTACATAGCGCTCCCGATCCGGGTCGTTGATAAAGCGCAGCACACAGGGTGCGTTGGAGGCCACGGGGCGGATGCGGGACGGGCCGAACCAGCCTGCGGCGGTCGTGATCTCATGGCCGTTGCGAAGGGGGAACACCTTCCGCCCGCCGTCCGCATAGCAGACGGCGCACTGACCGGCTTCCTCACCAAAGGCTCCTTCGATGGGAAAGCCCTTGGGCATACTGACGCTGCCTATCAGGTACACCGCACGCCCGGAACCGTTCAGCGGAAGAAATACCTTCCCGGAGGCGGGCAAGTCGCGGATCGCCACCCGCAGCTCGTTTTCAACGGGGCGCAGTTTTTCGGTCACTTCAAATTCGTAGGGGACATAGGGGAACATCCTCCCCAGCGATTCGCTATTGAGCGTAACATCTGCCTCGTAGGTGATGCCCTCCAGCCGCAGAAAGGCGCGGCGGCCGACGCAGCCGTCCGGCACGTCAAAAGTACGCCGGCATTCGGCGAAGCCCACGGGAAGGTCGGCATAGGGAATTGCCCGTTTGTCCCACGGGCCTTCGGCGGCACGATAGTCCCAAATTCCATTCAGTGATTGAAGCTTGTGCATGGCTTCTCCTTCCGCTCCGTTAGAGGAAGTAATTTGTATGATATCATAATTTTGCTTCATTATATAGGAAGAAGGAAAAATAATTGCACAATCGTTTTATTTCATTGCTCGATTATGCATTGTTCGGGACGCTGCTTATTGCTACAATCAAAATCGTAATGACACTTTGACAATAATCAAATGTACAGACAGGGAGGTACTGATATGCGTTCCCAGAAAAACGGGTTGGCTAAGGGAGGGTTTTTCAGCAATCTTCGTTATGACGCCAAAAAGAATCCCATGCTGCTGGCAATGATGATTCCCAGCGTCGCGTTCTTTCTGGTGTTCAATTATCTGCCCATGGTCGGCATTTATTATGCCTTCACCGACTACAACGTGCGCAAGGGTCTGTTCGGCAGCCGCTTTGTGGGGCTGAATAACTTCAAGTTTCTTTTCTCCTCCGGCGCGGCGTGGACGTTTACGGCAAATACGCTTCTGTATAACATCATTTTTATCGTCATCGGCACAGCGCTTCGGATCGCTTTCGCCATCATGCTGGCGGAGATGAGCGCCAAGTTTTTCAAAAAGACCTGCCAGACGCTGATGTTTCTGCCGCACTTCGTGTCCATGGTGCTGGTAGGTACCATCTGCTTCGCCCTGTTCAACTCCAACGGCTTTATCAACAGCCTGCGTCTCACGCTGGGCATGGACAAGTTCTACTACTACGAAACGCCGTGGGTCTGGTACATCCTGATCCCCATCGTGAACTTCTGGAAGACCACCGGCTACGGCACCGTGGTTTATCTGTCGGCCATTACCGGCATCAGCGACGATCTGTACGAGGCGGCCGATCTGGACGGCGCCACCTTCTGGCAGGAGATCATCCACATCACCCTGCCCTGCCTGCGGCCCACGATCGTCATTCTGTTCCTGATGAGCCTGGGCAACATCATGCGCGGCCAGTTCGACCTGTTCTATCAGCTGGTGGGCAATGTGCCGCTGGTACGGAACACCACCGAAATTATCGACACCTACGTGTTCCGCGCCGCTACCGAGACCTTCGATATCAGCCGCGGTACGGCGGTGGGCTTGTACCAGTCCGTGGTGGGTCTGCTGCTGGTGCTGGGCTCCAACGTGCTGGTGCGCAAGGTGGAGCCGGATATGGCGCTGTTCTGAGAAAGGGGGCTGGTCACTATGGAAATGCGCAGAAAATCCAATCGGGGCTACCGGGTGTTCAACCGGGTCTCCACGTTGCTGGTCGGGCTGTTCGCGCTGCTGTGCCTGCTTCCCTTCCTGCTTTTGCTGATCGGTTCCTTTACGGATAACGATGTGGTCGTCCGCAACGGTTACTCCTTCTTCCCGCAAAAATGGAGCGTGGACAGCTATGTATATCTGTTCCGCAATCCGCAGGGCCTGATCAACGCCTATAAGGTGACGATCATCACCACGCTGGCGACCACGGTCTTCGGTCTGTTTCTGACGGCCATGACCGGCTACGCCCTATCCCGGCAGGACTTCCGCAGCCGCAACGTGTTCTCCTTCATGTTCTACTTCACGCAGCTGTTTGGCGGCGGTCTGATTCCGTGGTACATGGTCATCACCCAGTACCTGGGAATGCGGGACACCATGTGGGCGCTGATCGTTCCTTCCCTTTTGAGCAGCTACAACATCCTGCTGATGCGTAACTTTATTAAGCAGTGCGTGCCAAACGAGGTAGTGGAATCCGCCCGGATCGACGGTGCCGGCGACCTGCGTATCTTCGTGCAGATCGTGCTGCGGCTGGCTACGCCCGCGCTGGCGACCATCGGTCTGTTTATCGCGTTGGGCAAGTGGAACGACTGGTATTCCTCCATGCTGTTCATCAAGACCGAATCCAAGCACACGCTGCAGTATTACCTCTACCGCATGGTCAACATGTCCAATGCCATCAAGAGTATGCAGCAGGCGGGCGTGAGCACCGATGTAAAGCTGCCCTCCGAGACCCTGAAAATGGCCATGGCCATCGTGGCCACCGGCCCGGTGGTGCTGGTCTATCCCTTCGTGCAGCGCTATTTCGTCAAGGGTCTGACCGTGGGCGCGGTCAAGGGCTGATTCCCATGCTTATTAGCGGTCAAAGACCGCCGATAGATATTCATTCAAAGAAAGGAAGTCTCTGGAATGAAGAAACTCATCTCTCTGGTACTGGTTCTCATGCTGGCTCTGTCCCTCGTTCCCGCCGCCGTGGCTGAAGCGAAGGAGCCCGTCCATCTGGTAACCATCTCCGCCGGCAGCAAGCCCGCCGGCTACGACGCGGTCATGGAAGCTGCCAATGCCTACTCCGCTGAGAAGTACGGCATCACCATCGAAGTCCGCTTCCTGGACTGGGATCCCAAGACCACCTATCCCATCATCATGAACACCGGCGACGGCGTTGACATGGTGTGGTATTCCTCTTGGCCGGGTTCTCCCGACTACGCCCGTCAGGGTGCTTTCATGGAGTTGGAAGACTACCTGGAGCTGCCTGAGTACGCCGATTTGAAGAACGCCATCAGCGAGACTGCCTGGAACGATGTGAAAATCGACGGCCACATCTACTGCATCCCCGCTCCCGAAACCACCTACGCCGCCAACAACGGTATCATCTACCGCTCCGACCTGTGCGAAAAGCTGAACCTGCCCGTGCCGAACACCGTCGAGAACGCCGTGGCCTATCTGGAAGGCGTGAAGGCCGCTTACCCGGATGTGAATCCTCTGTGCACCGCGTTCACCCGCGGCTATGACTTCGCCCGTCTGGAGCAGGTCGTCTGGGCTCCCGGCACTGTGAACTACGGTCTGGTGCCCGTTGGCTCCGCTGACAATCTGGTCAACTACTACGCTTCCGACGCTCAGCTGGAAGACTACAAGCTCATCCGCTCTCTGGTGGAAAAGGGCATCGTCAGCCGCGACCTGCAGAACGATACGGTGGCTGCCGACGAAAAGCTGAAGGCTGGCACCGCCATGATGGAAATCGGCCATCTGGACAACTTCATCGGCCGCTACAGCGCGTTGGAAAACGCCAAGGCCGAGGATCCCTCCAAGGCTGACTGGACGCTGGACTTCATCCCCTTCAACGTGGCTCAGGGCTACGTGCTGCAGGATGCCGCCACCACCGTCAACGCCACGGGTATCAGCTTCGCTTACCCCGATCACATCAAGGAATCCCTGACCTACATTCAGGCCGTGCTGACCGATCCCACCCTGCATCACCTCATCCGTTACGGTATCGAGGGCGTGCACTACGAACTGGACGAGAACGGCAACTACGTCAACCTGTCCGAGGACTTCGGTCCCTGCGGTCTGTCCACCTGGAACTGGCGTTCTGACGCTCTGAGCCTGGAAGGCGGCAACAGCGCCGGCGACGTTAAGCGCCGCGAGATCCTGGATCAGTACAAGGCCTGCGAAGCCCTGACCTGCGCTTTCACCTTCGACCGCACCAGCGTGGAGGACGAAGTGTCCAATTTCCAGCTCGTGGTCGATCAGTACCTCAAGCCCCTCCAGTACGGTCTGGTAGAGGATGTGGAAGCCGGTCTGCAGACCTTCCGCGACAAGGCGGAAGAAGCCGGTGTCAGCAAGATTCAGGAAGAATACACCCGTCAGTACACCGAATGGCTGGCCAACAACAAGTAAGTCTTCGGTCGTAAACAACCCTTCCGTCCCCGGCAGCTCCTCGCTGCCGGGGACAAGGTTCATTCCCCTTTAGCGAACCGGCCATCGAGCCGAAAGGAAGAAAAGCGGCAATGCAAACCAATTCAACACCTTCAACGATTTCCTCCATCCAGTGGAGCGAGACCATCCCTGCAGTGGGAAAATATGACGTGATCGTGGCGGGCGGCGGCATTTCCGGCGTGGCGGCGGCGCTTTCCGCCGCGCGGCTGGGCAAAAGCACCCTGCTATTGGAGAAAAACACGGTGCTGGGCGGACTGGCGACCATCGGTCTCATCAACTTCTGGGTGCCCCTGTGCAATGGCCGGGGCAAGCAGATCATCAAGGGCATGGCCGAGGAACTGCTGCGGCTGTCGATCCGCTACGGCTTTGATTCCCTGTCCGACGAGTGGAAAAACGGCGAGCCGGATCATCCGACCACCAACCGCTACGTCACCCGCTACTCCATCGGCATGTTTGCTCTGGCGCTGGTAGACCTGCTTCATTCCAGCGGCGTGAAGATTCTTTACGACTCCGTGGTTTCCCAGCCTGTTATGGAGGACGGCCATTGTAAAGGACTGATCGTGGACGGCAAGTCGGGCCGTCAGTTCTATGAGGCCGGTATGGTGGTGGACGCGACCGGCGACGCAGACGTGCTGCTGCGGGCAGGAGTCCCCACGGTGGACGGCGAAAACTTCTTTACCATGGTGGCCTATGGCACCGATTTGGCCCACTGCAAACAGGCGGTGGAGAAAAACGATGTGGGTCTGGCCTGTGTGAGCTATCACGGCGGCAATGCGTCCCTGTACGGGCAGTATCACCCGGCGGATATGCCCAAATTCCCCGGCGCGTCCGTGGAGGTTGTCAGCGATTATCTGATTCAGAATCAGCTCAAGCTGTTTGAGAAGGTGAAGGATCAGCCCCGAATGGAGCGGGACGTGCAGTACCTGCCCGCCGAGGCCCAGCTGCGCACCACTCGCCATATCGACGGCGATGCGACCTTGACCATGGATGATTTGTACCGCCATCAGGAAACCTCGATTGGAGCCATTTGCGATTTCGATCATCGGGACCGGCTGTTCGAGGTGCCCTTCGGCGCCTTGGTCAAGCATGGCTTCGATAACCTGCTGACCTGCGGCCGCAGCGCTTCCGCGTCCGGCTGGGGCTGGGACGTGCTGCGGGTGATCCCGCCCGCCGTGCTGACCGGTCAGGCGGCCGGGATTGCCGCGGCGCTGGCATTGGATGAGCAAAAGCCCGTTTATGACGCGCCTGTGTCCGCAATTCAGAAGGTGCTGGCCGATACCGGCGTCATCATCCATTTCGACGACGCCTGGGTGCCCACCGATCAGACTGCCGATACATTCGCCCAAACCGAAGGTCATCTTTGAGAAGAAATGCACCATTGCCGAAAGGACAGGATGAAGATGAAGAAAGTAACGACCCGTTATCTGGACGGCCAAAAGGAAAAAAGCGTCGCGGAGCTTCACTGGGACGAGACGCTGACCGAGCAGGAGAACCGGCTGATCAATCTGTACCCCGAGGTGCAGTACCAGACCATTCAGGGCTTCGGCGGCGCGTTCACCGACGCGTCCGGCTATGTGTTCGCCAAAATGCCGGAGGAGCTTCAGCGCAAGCTGGCTCACGACTATTTCTCCCCGGAGGGCAATGCCTACACGCTGGGCCGGACCTCCGTGGACAGCTGCGATTTCTCCGCGGGCATCTATTGCTCCGATAATACCCCGGACGACTTTGAATTGAAGGATTTTGACCCGGCGCGTTCGGAGAAGTACGTCCTTCCGCTGGTGAAGATGGCGCAGGAGGAAGCCGGACGGCCCATCGGCATGATGCTGACCCCGTGGAGCCCCACGGAATGGATGAAGACCAATCATTCCCGGCTGCATGGCGGCGAACTGAAGCCCGAATATTACAGCCTGTGGGCCGAATACATCTGCCGCTTCATCGAAGCCTATCAGCAGGCGGGCGTAGATGTGAAGATGCTATCCTCCCAGAACGAACCCAAGGCCGTGCAGACGTGGGATTCCTGCCTGATGAACGCCGCTCAGGAGCGCGAGTTCATTCAGCACCATCTCTATCCAGCCCTAAAGCGCCATCATCTGGAGGACGTCTGCCTGCTGATCTGGGATCACAACAAGGAGCGGGTGTTCGACCGGGTCAGCGAGACGCTGAACAATCCTGAAGTGGCGGAAATGGTTGGTGGCGCGGCAGTTCACTGGTACAGCGGCGACCATTTTGAAGCCCTGCAGATGACCCATGAGCGCTTCCCGAAGCTGCAGCTGGTCTTCTCCGAGGGCTGCGTGGAGTTCAGCCGTTTCGGCGGCACCCATCAGGTGCGGGACGCGGAAATGTACGCCCATGACGTGATCGGCAGCATGAATCACGGTCTGAACGCCTTCATTGACTGGAACCTGCTGCTGGACGGAAAGGGCGGCCCCAACCATGTGGGCAATTTCTGCTCCGCTCCCGCCATGTATGACGAGGAGACCGGCGAGCTGCGCTACAATCTGTCCTTTGATTATCTGGGCCATTTCAGCCACTATATCCGGCCCGGCGCGGTACGCATCGGCATGTCCCGCTTCGGGGAAGCGCTGGAAGCGCTGGCCGTTCGGAACCCGGACGGAACGATCGTGGTCGTGGTGTTGAACCGCCGGGACGAGGACGCCAAGTTCTTCCTCCGCAAAAACGGCCGCGTCGTGGAAACGATGCAGGAAGCCCACTCCATCAGCACCTATGTGATGGACGCGGACGAATAATCAATAGCCCCTTCGGTTTCTCCTGTGGGATGGAAAACCGAAGGGGTTTTCTATGATGAAGGGGCTTGCTTCCCGTTGGGTTTTGCTGTATAGTAAAGAAACTTAAAAAACTTTTGCTCTATTTTTGACAAACGGAAAGGAGCCGATGATATGCCCCTTCATAACCAGCAGCGGGAGGCGGAGATTGCACGTCGTGCCCGGGAAATTGTGGATCAGATGACCGTGGAGGAATGCGTGTGGCAGACCCTTTATACCGCCCCGGCCATTGAGCGGCTTGGGATCCCCAGCTATAACTGGTGGAATGAGGCGCTTCACGGCGTGGCCCGGGCGGGGCTGGCGACGGTGTTCCCACAGGCCATCGGTCTGGCGGCCTGCTTCGACGAAGAACTGATGAAGCGCGTCGCGGACGTGATCTCCACCGAGGGACGGGCCAAGTACAACGAAGCCCAAAAACACGGCGACCATGACATTTACAAGGGACTGACCTTCTGGAGCCCCAATGTGAACCTGTTCCGGGATCCTCGCTGGGGACGCGGTCAGGAGACCTACGGCGAAGATCCCTGCCTGACGGCCCGGCTGGGCATGGCCTTTGTGGAAGGGCTGCAGGGGAACGACCCCAACCACCTGAAAGCCGCCGGCTGCGCCAAGCACTTCGCCGTTCATTCCGGCCCGGAAAGCCTGCGCCATGAGTTCGACGCGGAGACATCGCCCCGCGACCTTTGGGAAACCTACCTGCCCGCCTTTGAAGCGCTGGCCACAGAAGCAGGTGTGGAGGGCTTCATGGGCGCGTACAACCGTACCAATGGCGAGCCCTGCTGCGGCCATTCCGTGCTGATGAAGCAGATCCTCCGGAGAAAATGGGGCTTCGAGGGGTATTTCACCTCCGACTGCTGGGCCATTGCGGACTTCCATCTGCACCACCATGTGTGCGATACGCCGGTGGAATCGGTGACGCTGGCCATGAAGAATGGAACCGACCTGAACTGCGGCCAGATGTACGGCCACCTGCTGACGGCCTATCACGAGGGCAAGGTGACGGAGGAAGAACTCCGCAACGCGGCCTTCCGCCTGATGCGCACCCGGCTGCGGCTGGGTCTGCCCGGCGAAACCACTCCGTGGGACGGCCTGACCTATGCGGATGTGGATACTGACGAGCATCGGGCTCTGAATCTGGAGGCGGCCCGCAAGGCGCTGGTGCTGCTGAAAAATCAGGACGGCTTCCTGCCGCTGGATCGGACGAAGCTGCATACCGTGGCAGTCATCGGTCCCAACGCCATTTCGACGGTGGCGCTGGAGGGCAACTACTGCGGCACGGCGGGGGAATATCACACTGTTTACGACGGCATTCGGGAAGCGCTGCCCCAGACGACCCGCGTGTACTACGCGCAGGGCAGCCATCTCTGTCTGGACAGGGTGGAAGACCTTTCCAGAAACCCCAACGACCGTATCAGCGAGGCTGTTGCCATCGCTTCCCGCTGCGAGCTGGTCATTCTGGCCGTGGGACTGGATCAGTACATCGAGGGCGAAGAAATGCCCGGTTCCAAGCTGAAGACCTGCGGCGACAAGGCCGACCTGCTGCTGCCGGAGGGCCAGCGGGCACTGATCACCGCCATTGGTCAAACCGACGTGCCTACAATTATCGTCAATATGAGCGGCAGCGCCATTGATCTGGCCGACGGCAACGACTATGCCAAGGCGATCATTCAGGCGTGGTATCCCGGCGCGGAGGGCGGACGGGCTGTGGCGCAGCTTATCTTCGGCGATTATTCTCCCTCGGGCCGTCTGCCGGTCACGTTCTACCACAATGACGAAGACCTGCCTGCCTTTACCGATTATGCCATGACGAACCGCACCTATCGCTTCCGGGAACAGAAGCCACTCTATCCCTTCGGCTACGGCCTGTCCTATACCCGCTTCGCCTATTCCGGCCTTCGGGTGGAAGTTGCCGCCGGGGAGCCGGTTCGAGTGTTCGCCACCGTGCAGAACATTGGCGGCCGGGCGGGCGACGAGATCGTTCAGGCCTATATCCATCTGGAAGACGCGGAAGTACCCGTGCCCATGCGCACGCTGGCCGCGTTCCGTCGTGTCAGCCTGAAACCGGGCGAACGCCGGGAAGTAGAGTTGAAACTGCTTCCGTTCGCTCTGTATGAGTACGAGGAAGACGGCGCACGGCATACGCACAGCGGCCAAGTGCGTCTGTGGGTCGGCGGTCGCCAGCCGGACGAGCGCAGCCGCGAACTGACCGGCACCGAGGTATTGGAAACCCTGTTCACCTTGGAATAAACCAAACAACAAACAAAGCAAGACGTCCACTGATATGTACCCATTTTTCTGGACACCAGCTTAAAATTTAAGAATTAGGATATCACCAAGGATGCTTCTCTGAATTTAGAGGGAGGCATCCATTTTGTTTTAGCTTGGATTCTACTGTTATTGTAATAGTCGATGTGATCTGCAATGGCCTTGGAGAAAGTTTCGAAGGAAGGATAGTTCTTCTCAGAACCATAAAACATTTCATTCTTCGATCTGCCAAAGAAGGTCTCCATAATGCAGTTGTCATAGCAGTTCCCTTTTCTGGACATGGATTGAACGATTCCATGCTTCTGAAGTTCTTTGCGGTAGAATGCGTGCTGGCACTGCCAGCCCTGATCTGAGTGCATGATCAAGCCTTGCAGGGACGGAAAACGATGGAAGACTTTCTGCAGCATATCCTTTATTTGCTCCATGTTTGGGCTGAGCGAAAGGTTGTAAGAAATAATCTCATTCATGTTCATATCCAGAGTCGGAGAAATATAGCATTTGCCCCATGACAGATCAAACTGCGAAACATCCGTTGTCCACTTTTGCAGAGGCCTCTCGGTATGCTGTAGTATTTCAGGCCCGCAAGTCTTTTCAAGCCGATTCCATTCCACAACTGCATGATGAAAACGATCTGTGCTTACTCCTTCTGGCGTTTCCGCCCATTTTCCCTGTCGGTATAGTTCGACACAATGTTTCTTGTACTCGTAGCTGTATTTCATGAAATTACCCCCAATGCTGGGTGTCCAGTATTGGAGGTAAATATCACCACTCCCCAGCGGAGCGGACGTCTTGTTTTTCGTTCGAAGGTTTGCTGAATGTTCTGTCACTTTTCCAGAAGCTCCGTCAGCACTTCCCCAACATCCCGCCCAATGCACAGGGAACGGGACTGGATCGACTCCGGGCAGAAGGCCTCGTCCTGATTGATGCAGACGTACAGCGCTCGAGGATTTTGAACGGTGAACTGCCAGAAAGGCACTTTGATGATGCTGGGGGTGTTGTATCCTACCCCTAATTCCAGAAAAAGGATTTTCTGTCCCGAACGGGTACGAAGAAAGGTTTCATACCGTTCCGCCGCCCGGTGCCAGCCCTCGTCCTCGGCAAAATGATCGTCCGAGCGGAGATTCATGGTCAGGGGTTTGCCGCAATGCGGGCAAACCGGCACAAGCTCCGAGGGAATCTTCATTTGCTTCTGGCGTTTCACCATTTCGCGGATCAATGCTTCGTTATCAAAGGTCTCCTGACGGCATGGTACGCTGCACTGAAACAGTCCGTAGTCGCCCTGTGTATAGAACAGCCGCTTTTTGTCAAATCCCGCTTTCTGAAAGCAATGGTCTACGTTGGTCGTGATGACGAAGTAGTCTTTATCCGCCACCAGCTTCAGCAAATTCTCATAAATCGGCCTTGGCGCGTCCAGATAGCGGTTGATGTAAATGTACCGGCTCCAATAGGCCCAATGCTCCTCCGGGGTCGCAAAGGGATAAAAACCGCCGGTGTACATATCCCGGAAATTGTATTTTTCCGCGAAATCGGAAAAGTACTGTTGGAACCGTTCGCCGGTGTAGACAAACCCGGCGGAGGTGGAAAGTCCGGCCCCCGCGCCGATCACGACCGCGTCCGCCGTTTCCAGCTCATTTTTCAGACGGGAGATCGGATTCGAGCAGTTTTTGGTAGAGACGTTCGTCCGATTCGTGAAATACATTGAAGATCACCTTGATTTGACTGTGTTTTTGAAAAGTCTGAACGGTTTGGATGGCGATGCGGGCGGCTTCCTCCGGCGGAAAATGAAATTCCCCGGTGGAGATACAGCAGAGCGCCACGCTTTCCAGCCCGTGCTGTTCCGCCGTTTCCAGACAGGCGCGGTAGCAGGAAGCCAGCTGGGTCCGATGGGTTTCCGTCAGTCTGCCGCCAACATAGGGGCCCACGGTGTGCAGCACGTACCGGCACGGCAGATTGAATGCAGGGGTGAGCTTGGCCTGTCCCACAGGCTCGTCATGGCCCTGCAGCTCCATCAGCTCGTTCAGGGAAAGCCGCAGCTGCACCCCGGCAAAGGTGTGGATAGCATTGTCGATGCAGCCGTGGCAGGGATAAAAGCAGCCCAGCAGGGCACTGTTGGCCGCGTTGACGATTGCGTCACAGCGAAGGGTGGTTATATCGCCGCGCCAAAGATACAGCCCGTCCCCAATGGGGGTCAGCGTCCGCCACTCCGTGACGGTGCGGCGTCGCAGCTCCTCCTGCAGGTATTCATCCTGCACCTGAAGAAATGCCTGATCGATCGGGCGAGGCGGGCGTATGTTCATCAGACTGCGAAGCAGCTTCTTTTGGCCGGGCGTGTCCTGCGGAACAGGCCAATCACAATAGGACGGGTTTTCCTGCAAAAGCCATCGGATCAGAAATTGCCGCCGTTCACTCTGGTTCATTTTTATCCCCTCTTTTGAATGACCTGCTTCGGACAGGTCTCCGCGCAACGCCCGCATTGCAGGCAACGGCGCTGATCGATGCTTACCGGCTTTTTTGAAATATCAATACATTTTTGCGGACAGACGGAATAGCATAGCTTGCAGCCGATACAGCCGTCGCCTACGTAAAATCCCGGAGCAGGACGCGCCGTATTTCCGATGGAAAAATGATCTCTCGTCACATGAGCGGGAATACGGATATCAAAGTATTCTCCCGCGGCTTCGTACAGGCGAAATACTTCCAATGCCGCACGGGTATCGCCGGGATAGATTTCCTGCATATAGGGGTTCTTCTCAAATATTTCATCCAGCTTTTCGCCGCCGATATTTTGAATTTTTCCGCGCAGGGAAATCGAAACATTATCCCTTGTCGCCGAAAGCGCTACGTAACCCTGCTCCATGAGCTGCTCGTAAAACGCCTTTCCCCTGGCAGTCAGAAAATACACGCCCTGCTCGTCCCACAGCATCATGTCGATGACACGGGTCTGAGGATGCCCATCCGCCCCGATCGTAGCGACCGTGGCGGAGTGAATAGTCTCCACCAGATAGTTAAAATAATCGTTCTTCGTCATGGAAGGTACCCCTTTTATTCTAACGACCATCAGCCCCGCAGCTTGTTCTCCTGCGGGGCCGTAAGATTTCGATCAGAATTCGTAGGGCGGATTCCCGGAAAAATCGGCGATCACGCCGTGAGCGTTCTCCAGATAAAATACCTCGAAGATGGGATTGTCCGCAGTCTGGTATTGCCCCTTCACGATGGGATTCTGAATGCACATTTCCTTGGCGGCCTTATTGTTCTCAAAGACGGCCTTGCCATGCAGACGGAGCCAGGCGTATTCCGGGCTGGAAACGGAAATTTCGACTTCGGGGTTAAGCTGCATATCTTTGTAAACATCCTTGGTGTTGTTTGTGCAGAACCACAGCTTGCCGTCCAACGCCCCGGCAAACATAAAGGGGCGGCACTTGGCCTTTCCGTCGCGGCCAACGGTGGCCAGATACTGTACGGGATTGGCATTCAGAAATTCGACGACTTTGTTCATGATGGATTCCTCCTGATGATCATTACCTGCGAACGCTTTTGTTTCCCGTTCGCTGGGTTCATCATATCGCCGCCCTGCTGGGTTGTAAAGTAAGCACAATATTGTGGTATAGTTACCGAAAAGATACCATTGCGGATTTACAAGGCTTTCCGGCTATGAAAAAATTTCAAAAGGGAAAATGGGGGAAAGACAGGTCTGATTTCCACCGCCGTATTCTTTTCTGAAACGGCTCTTTCTTGACTTTTTTCCGTGCAGCGGCTATGATAGACGACGTTTGAAAATACAGAAAACGAGGCGTACGCAAGCCATGCAGGAAGCCGCACAGAACTCCGTTCCCCGCCGCTGTGAAAAACTGGTCCTTGTCCTTCGGAAAAACGTGGTGCCGCTCATTGCCTTTGGCGCGGCGGCGATCTCCGCCTTTCTGGTGCCGCCGGACGCGCAGTATGCCGGGTATTTTGACGTAAAGACGCTCTGCTGCCTTTTCGGAACGCTTGCCGTGGTCTGCGCTCTGAAAAACATTCACTTTTTTGCCATTCTGGCCCGGAAAGTGATTCGTTTGGCGGGAAATGCCCGCATGGCTGCCGTTGCGTTGAGTTATATCACCTTCATTGGCTCTATGCTGATCGCCAATGATATGGCGCTGATCACCTTTCTTCCGCTGGGGTATCTGGTATTTTCCGCTGCGGGGAAAAAGCGGGACGTGGCAAGAGTGTTCATCCTGCAGAATATCGCGGCCAATCTGGGCGGGATGCTGACTCCCTTCGGCAATCCGCAAAATCTGTACCTGTATTCCCATTTTCAGATCCCCACAGGGGAGTTCATGTCCATTATGCTCTGGCCCTTCGTAGTGTCCATGCTGCTGGTAACGGCCTGCTGCTTTCTCATTCAGCCCTATGCCCTTCGGGTCAGCGATACCCGGGAGGAACGTCTCCCGTTTGTCAGAACGGCGCTCTACCTGACACTGTTCCTGATGACGATTTTGATGATCTTCCGCGTCCTGCCGATCTGGCTGGTGCTGACGGCCGTGGTGATCGGCCTGCTGATCCTGGATCGAAAAGCCCTGACCATGGTGGACTATGGCCTGCTGGCCACATTCGTGTGCTTCTTTATTTTCTCAGGCAACATGAGCCGTTTACCGGCAGTGCGCACCTTCTTTTCCGAACTACTGGAAAAGAACACGCTGCTGACCGCCGTGATCTCCTGTCAGTTTATCAGCAACGTACCCACAGCCGTTCTGTTGGCCCAGTTTACAGACCAGTACGCTGCTTTGCTGCGAGGGGTGAATATCGGCGGAACTGGCACATTGATCGCCTCATTGGCTTCGCTCATCACCTTTCGGGAGTTTACCGCCCATTACCGCGAATCAACAAAAATGTATCTTGGATTGTTTACATTGATGAATTTCGGCTTCCTGCTGGTTTTGACATTGCTTTGTCTGGCGATCGGATAACGGCTTCCCTAAAAGAGTGGCTTCTCGCAAAGACGCTCTTTTGTATGGCGATCCTGCGAAAAAACTGAAAGCAGGAAAAAATCTCCCGCAACGCGAATTAGGGAAACAAAGACCGCGTTTACAGACGGCGGCAGCATCTTTTATAAAAAGACAGGAGAAACCAATGAAAACGCTGATGGAACGGTTGGAGACCCCGGTTCGGGAGGAAACGGACGTATTGGTAGTCGGCGGCGGTATTGCAGGCGTGGCTGCAGCGTTAGCGGCCCGCCGCGCAGGCGCTCGGGTGCTTTTGCTGGAAAAACAGGCGCTGCTGGGTGGATTGGCGACCAACGGGCTCATCAGCTGGTATGAGCCCCTTTGCGACGGGCAGGGCCATCAGCTGATCTACGGGCTGGCGGAGGAACTGCTTCGTCTGTCCTTCCGTTATGGGGACGACAGCCTCCCGGAGATTTGGAAAGACCGCTCCGTCCCGGTAGACCCCGCCAAGGTTCGCCCGGAAAAGCAGCATCCCGTGGGCGGACGCTACGCCACCTTCTTTTCGCCCACCATGTTTCAGCTGGCCATGGATGAAATTTTGCTGAACGAGGGTGTGGAGCTCCGGCTGGACATTCAGGCCGTGACCCCGGTGGTGGAAAACGGACGTGTGGCCGGCGTGGTAACGGAAAGCAAGAGCGGTCGGGAATGTTTCCCGGCCAAGGCGATAGTGGACGCCAGCGGCGATGCCGACCTCTTTGACCGGGCGGATATTCCCTGCGTGCTGGGCAAGAATTTCCTTTCCGTTGTGACCCATTGGAGCGACACCTCCGAAAAGAAAAAGGCGCTGGATCTGCGAAAATGGCGTTGCGGCGGAGCCGACCTGCATGGCAACGGCCACCCGGTGGATTATCCCTTCCTGTCCGGCACCACCAACGAAGAAGTGACCCGGTTCCTGCTGGATGGCCGCCGAATCATTCGGGAAAGAACGATGGGGGAAGACCGCACCGCGCGGGATATCGTAGCCTTGCCCGCTATGGCACAGTTCCGCAAGACACGCCGTCTGGACGGCGCGTATACGCTAACGGAGCGGGATTGCCACGCGGCTCATGCCGACTCCATCGGTCTGGCGGCTGATTTTGAAAAAGTAGGGGATTGGTACGAAATTCCCTACGGCTGCCTGTATCATCCAAACTGCGACAATATGCTGGCCGCAGGTCGGATGATCAGCTCCGACGGCTGGGCATGGGATGTGACCCGCGTTATCCCTGTCTGTGCGCTGACGGGACAGGCCGCGGGGCTTGCCGCTGCCCAGATTGCCGCCACCGATCAAACCGCCGCGGCGCTCCCCATTGACGGACTGCAAAAAGCGCTTCGGGAACAGGGAGTGGTGCTGCACAGGGCCGATCTGGCGGAGTGATTCTTATGCCAAAAGGCGAAGCAAGAGCAATCACAGCATTTTTGTGCTGTGATTGCTCTTTATAGACCTGCGGATCGAAATTGAGAAAAGAAAGGGAAGCAAATGTTCTGGTGTATTGGGGGCGGAATTTTCTTCTTTGCCCTGGGAATGTTCCTTTTTTGGAAAGCGGATTTGGTGTGGAAATTAACGGAAGAATGGAAGTCTTATTGTGCAGACGAGCCGTCTGAATTCTATCTGAAAGTCACCCAAATTAGCGGTATTTTATTGGCTCTGTTTGGAATTGTTGTGATGATTCTTCCCTTTATTGTAGAATAACAACTTCTTATTGTAAGAGCGCATTTCTAGATAGAGGGTAGCTTCATAAGGAAAACGCCCCGGGCACTCAAAGGCTCTGGGCGTTTTCCTTATGATTGTATTTTCAGCAAGGAACATTATCCATACCGTTGGAGGGTCACAAACAGAACAGTGCCTTTGCCAGCTTCTTTCCGCTTTCCGTTTTCATGCTCGTGTTCATGAAATTTTGGACATTTGCGGGGCTGTAGGTCTTTTCAGAGGCGTTGACAAGGTAATCCGCCTCGATCAGAATCTGATAATCCATGCCGTCGATCCCCGTCAGGGTGTGATGATGGCCTACCAGATAGGCGATCCGCTCCACCTGCGCTTCGGTCATGCCGGAATCGGCCAGAAAGGTCCTGACGATGGACGGACCTTCTTTTTCCTGCAATTTTCCGTCAGCACGGCCGTATTTTTCACGGCAGAAGGGACAGGCAATGTCGTGGACGATGGCGGTCGCCTCCAGCAGATATTGAGTGTCCGCGTCTAGCCCTTCCAGCTCGCCGATGGTCTTGGCGTAGGTCCATACGGTGATAAAATGAGTGATGTCGTGAAGATTGCCGTTCGAAAAGACGATCATTTGTTCCATGAGCTGCGAAATGGTTTTCATCTGTAACCCCTCTTATTCTTCAATATCCGCAAACATCAGCAGGTCAAAACAGGGGTAGCTTTCTTCGGTCTCGCCGTCCGCTGATCCCAGAGACATGCCGGTGCAGGTGCCGTACATCGTGATACGCTGGCCTTCCTGATAGCCTGGTTCTTCCTTGCAGGTGACCAGAATGATATCGGAATAATTGCCGCTTTTCCTGGTGAGCGCCATACGGGCCAGCCAGCCGTCGCCGGACTCTGCGGCACTGAGAAAATAGGCGTTGTAGCCCATGACCTTGCCCTCGTAGCCCGCTATTTTTTGCACAAGGGTAGCATATCCGGGTTTGACCGCTTCTTTCTTCAGTTGCTTGAGCGTGTCCGCAGCCGACCAGTTGCGGCTGACGGTGTAGATCAGCCGGCGGTCAGTCAGGGATTTTTTGGAGAAGATCAGCCCGATCTCGTAAACGCCCTCCTGCTTCAGGGTAAAATCGATGGAAAATTTGCCTTCGGAGGTAACTTTTTTGGTGCCGATGGCTTCACTGTTCAGGAAAAGCTGGATAGTAGCCCCGGGTTCGGAGGTGCCGGAAATGGTCAGGGTATCCGTCTCAATGGAATCCGGCACGTCGTTTTTCAGGACGACAGGCAGTAGAGTGCGGGAATAGGTGACGGGATAGGCCAGCTCCACCACATCTTCGCCCTGATTTTCGCCGGTCAGGGTCAGCAGGTACACGCCCTCTTTGGGCAGCGTCACCGGCATTTTGAACTTGCCGTTTGCCCCGACGGTCACTTCTGTCAAAATCGGATCGGGGTAATTGAGTCCCATGGTGACCGCCGTCAGCTTTACGCCAGGTGCGGCGGTCCCGGCCAGCGTAAAGGTATTCTGATTGGTCTCCACCGGGGGAGTGTCGGTGATGTTGATCTGGGCGCTGGCCGCGGCGGACATGGGTTTGACCTCGATAAAGCGGAAGGTCTCCCAAATTTTGTTCAGCGTGCGGTTATCCTTGCTGGTGGTGGAACGGCCATGCACTTGCAAGTCCAGCGTGATCTGATAGCCATTGCGGATGGTGCGGCGCATAAAGCCACGGTACAATGTTTCGCCCGCTTCCCGGCGGCGGTAGGTCAGCACCAGAAAACGGCCTTCGGAGCTGTTGTTCCACTCGGCAGCGGAGAAGTCATAGCCGTCGTATTCGTTGCGGGGAGAGTGGCTCAGCCGGTAGCTCTGGCGCACATCCGTGCTCTGCTCATTCACATCGTAGATCAGCGCAATCTCGTCGCTCTGTTCGGCCGTCAGTTCAAAGCACAGGTCTTCGGCTTCACTCCAGCATTGCAGAAGTACGCCACGGTCTTCCATGTCCTGCTGCACTTCCGCCGCCGTCTTGCCCCGGGCTTCCAGCCACGTGGAAAAATTATCCAGATAGCCGGGACGCAGCACCACCGGGAAAGTGTCAGGAATATCAACGCTGGCAAAAATATCATCCAGCACATAAATTTCAGCTGAAGCCGCGCCGCAAAGGCACAGACAGAGCAGCAGCACCGTCAGGATCGCCGCCATTCGCTTTCCCATTCAACGTCACGCCTTTCTTACGCAATTCGAAATTGCCAAAATTCGATTCGTATCATTTTATCATATTTCGGCCGCCCTGTACATGCTTTCTCCCAAATGGCAAAATCGGGGAATAAAAAATATGGGCGCTATCGATAATGGATGGAGAGTTTTTGATTGCTTCTTTGTTTTCACCGTGTTATGATAAGAGAGGAAAACATTCGAATTTTGACGAAGGAAAGGCTGGCGGAGTCTGCATGAACATTCTGCACCTGAAATATGCGGTGGAGGTCGCCCGCTGCGGGTCGATCAACAAAGCGGCGGAAGCCCTGTATATGAACCAGCCAAACCTGAGCCGCGCCATTAAGGACCTTGAAAATTCGCTGGGCATCACCATTTTTGGCAGGACGGCCAAGGGCATGTACGTCACGCCCGAGGGCGAGGAATTTCTGGGCTATGCCCGCAAAATTCTTCGGCAGATCGACGAAGTAGAGAGCATCTACAAGGCCGGTGTGCCCATCAAGCAGCGTTTTTCCATTTCTGTTCCCCGGGCCAGCTACATTTCCGAGGCGTTCGCTCAGTTTTCCAAAAGCCTGACGAACGAGCCCGCCGAGCTTTTTTATAAGGAAACCAACGCCCAGCGGGTCATTACCAATATTCTCAAGGCGGATTATCATTTGGGCATCCTGCGCTATGCCTCCAATTATGACAAGTATTTCAAGGAGATGCTGACGGAAAAGGGGCTTGTGTGGGAACTGATCACCGAGTTCCGCTACGTGCTGGCCATGAGCAAGGAGCATCCGCTGGCAAAACAGGATGAGGTGCATTTCGACGACTTGAAACCCTATATTGAAATTGCTCACGCGGATCCTTACGTGCCGTCGCTGCCGCTGTCCGTGGTGAAAAAAGAAGAATTGCCAGACGAGACCGAACGGCGAATTTTCGTGTTCGAACGGGCCAGCCAGTTCGATCTGATGGCAGAAAATCACGAGACGTATATGTGGCTTTCCCCGGTGCCGCAGAAGCTGAAGGATCGTTATGGACTGGTGGAGAAAAACTGCCCCGACAATAAAAAGACCTATCGGGATCTACTGATCTACCGCAAGGATTATCACCTTTCGGAGCTGGACCGGCGGTTCATTACGGAACTCTGTCTGGCCAAGCGGCAGTATATCTGACGGCTACGCACCCGTTTATATCGATAATGATTATACCAATATATCAAACAAACAATTCCGTTGGAGCTAAAACGGGGTTATAATTGATACGGTTCTTTGGGACTTTCACCCGAAACGCAGGGAGGGAGTGGAGCATGAAGCAATCGGCATTGACCAAGGCCACGCTGGGCCGCCTGCCCGGTTATCTGCAATACCTGCAGAAGCAGGGCTTCCAGCCGGGAGACGCGATTTCTGCCACCACGATCGCCCGGGAACTCCGGCTGGGCGAAGTACAGGTTCGCAAGGATCTGGGCGCGGTCAGCGGCACGGGCCGTCCCAAGGTGGGCTATAATGCGCTGCAGCTGATGGCTGAGCTGGAAAGCTGCCTGAACGGTCAGGAGCGGTGCGCCGCCGTCATCGTAGGCGCGGGCCGTCTGGGCCGGGCGCTGCTGGATTACGAGGGCTTCGGCAACTACGGCGTGAGCATTCTGGGCGCGTTTGACCGCGACGAGGAAAAGCTGGGCTTTTCCGCCAAGGGCAAGCCGATCCTCCCTATGACGGAGCTGGAAGCTTTTCTGCAGGAACAGCATGTGCGCATCGGAGTTGTCACCGTGGGCGAGGATTCCGCTCAGGAGGTGTGCGACCGTCTGGTGCAGGGCGGTGTAGAGGCGATCTGGAGCTTTGCTCCGGGCCGGGTGGAGTTGCCGCAGGGCGTGATGCTCAAGCAGGAAAATCTGGCGCTGTCGTTGGCCCATCTGAAAATGCAGCTGGGCTGAACTCTTTTCGAGATCGCATTCATTCGAGGGAGGGGAGTGCAGATGAATCTGGAACGCGTCATTGCGGTTCGAACCAATGAGACCGTCTACCGTGGCGGTGATCAGTGCGTCAAGGTGTTCGGCGACGGCTTCACCAAGGCCGACGCGCTGGGCGAGGCATTGAATCAGGCTCGGGTAGAGGAATGCGGCCTGCACGTTCCCAAGGTGCTGGAAGTCAGCCAGGTGGACGGAAAGTGGGCGCTGGTCACCGAGTATGTGGAGGGGAAAACACTGGAACGGCTTATCGCGGAGGAGCCGGGCAGGAAAGAGGAACTGCTGGAACGGATGGCCGAACTGCAGGTAGAGATGATCTCCAAATCCTGCCCGCTGCTCAGCCGCCTGCGGGAAGAACTGGAAAACCGGATCGCCCGTGCGGACCTCCCCGCCACGACCCGCTGCGACCTGTTCTTCCGGCTGCAAGAAATTCCGGCAGAATATCAGATCTGCCACGGCGACTTTAACCCTTCCAATATTGTTCTGACCCGGGACGACGAGCTCTATCTGTTAGATTGGAGCCATGCGTCTCAGGGAAACGCGGCAGCGGATGCCGCCAACGCCTGGCTGTGGTTCCGGCTGGCCGGAGACGCTCAGGGAGCCGACCGGTATCTGGAACTGTTCTGCCAAAAGACCGGCATGGAGCCGGCAGTGATACAGAAGTGGATCCCCATCGTGGCCGCCGCCCGTTCAGCAGAGGGCGGAGAAAGGGAACGCACTTTCCTTTTGAAACTGGTCAACGGCGAGGATTACGAATAAGAGGAGGCATTTTCCATGAAACTCACGGTTTGTATCGGTTCTTCCTGTCACATCAAGGGCTCCCGTCAGGTGGTGGAGCAGCTGCAGAATCTGATTGCCGAGCATGACCTCAAGGACAAGGTCGAGCTGGGCGGCACCTTCTGCATGGGCAAGTGTCAGCAGGGTGTGTGCGTCATGCTGGACGACGAGTTCTTCTCTGTTACGCCCGAGAGCACCAAGGAATTCTTCGAGGAAAACATCCTCAAGAAGCTGTAAGCCCCCAATGCCATACTCCCTCCCGCTGGTTGTTACCGGTGGGGTTTTTCTCCCCAAAATCCCGAAAAGAGGAAGTGGAGCATTATGCCAAATTGCCTGACGTTAAAGAAATCCAACTGCAAAAACTGCTATAAGTGCATTCGGCATTGCCCGGTCAAATCCATCCGCTTTTCCGGCAATCAGGCCCATATCATCGGCAACGAATGCATCCTGTGCGGCCAGTGCTTCGTGGTCTGCCCCCAGAACGCGAAGGAGATCGTGGACGAGCGGGAAAAAGTAAAGGTGCTGCTCAACAGCGGCGCGCCGGTCATCGTCAGTCTGGCCCCTTCCTTCGCCGCCAATTATGACGGCGTGGGCATCGACAGTATGCGGGTCGCACTGAAAAAGCTGGGCTTCGCCGGCGTGGAGGAAACTGCGCTGGGCGCTACCATGGTCAAGCGGGAATACGAGCGGATGCTCAAGGAAGAACAGCGGGATATTCTGATCTCCTCCTGCTGCCATTCCATCAACCTGCTGATCCAGAAATATTACCCTGAAGCGCTGGAATATCTGGCGGACGTGAAGTCTCCCATGCAGGCCCACTGCTCGGATATCAAGCGCCGTATGCCTCAGGCAAAGACGGTTTTCATCGGCCCCTGCGTGGCCAAAAAGGACGAGGCCGAGCATTACGAGGGCATTGTGGACGCGGTCATGACCTTTGAGGAACTGACCAAGTGGCTGGATGAAGAACAGATCACACTGGAACAGAAGCGGGATTCCGATCAGGACACCCGCGCACGTTCCTTCCCAACCACCGGCGGCATTCTCAAGACCATGGAACAGGACGCGCCCGGCTACACCTATCTGGCCATCGACGGTGTCGAAAACTGTATCGCCGCCCTGAAGGACATTGAAAACGGCAAGCTGCATCACTGCTTCGTGGAAATGTCCGCTTGTGTGGGCAGCTGCGTTGGCGGCCCCGTTATGGAAAAATATCACCGCACCCCGGTGAAGGATTACATGGCCATCGCCACCTATGCAGGCAAGCGGGACTTCGATGTGGAACAGCCGGAAAAGGGCGAACTGCAGAAGCACATGGAGCCTATCGTGCAGAAGTCCATCAAGCCCAGCGAGACGGAGATCATGGGCATCCTGCGGCAGATGGGCAAGATGAAGCCTTCCGACGAGCTCAACTGCGGCTCCTGCGGCTACAACACCTGCCGGGAAAAGGCCATTGCCATTTATCAGGGCAAGGCCGAAATTTCTATGTGTTTGCCGTACCTGAAGGAAAAGGCCGAGAGCTTCTCCGACAACATCGTCAACAACACGCCCAACGGTCTGATCGTGCTGAACGAAAATTTGGAGGTGCAGCAGATCAACAAGGCCGCGCTGCGGATCATGAACATCCGCGCCGCCTCCGACGTGCTGGGCGAGCCGGTGGTGCGCATCATGGATCCCAAGGTGTTTCTGGACGCGCAGCAGACGGGCCGCGACATCCGGGAGCAGCGGGCCTATCTGGCCGAGTACAAGAAGTACGTGGAACAGACCGTCGTTTACGACCGGGAGTACCGGCTGCTGATCTGCATCATGCGCGACGTGACCGACGAGGAATCTGAGCGCGAGAAGAAGGAGAACATCAGCCGCAAGACCGTCGAAATCGCCGACAAGGTGGTCGACAAGCAGATGCGTATCGTACAGGAGATCGCCTCTCTGCTGGGCGAGACCGCTGCCGAAACCAAGATCGCACTGACCAAGCTGAAGGAGTCGATTTCGGATGAATGATCTCTGCGCGGACATCGGCTATCGGAGCATTAATCACGCAGGCGAGCAGCTCTGCGGCGACCACGTGGACGTGGTGGAGCAGGGAGAAAACAGCATGGTCATCGTGCTGGCGGACGGCCTTGGCAGCGGCGTGAAGGCCAGCATTCTGTCCACCCTGACCAGTAAGATCATTTCCACCATGATGGCGGAAGGGCTTGGGCTGGAGGACTGCGTGTCCACCATCGCTGCCACCCTGCCGGTGTGCTCGGTTCGGGGTGTGGCCTACTCCACGTTCTCTATCCTGCATCTGATCGACAATGAGACCGCCGAGATCATCCAGTATGATAATCCCATGGCGATCCTCATTCGCGACGAGGCCAACTATGATTATCCAAAAACGGAAATGACTATCGGCGGGAAGAAAATCTACAAGTCGGTCATTAAATTACAGGAAGGCGATATCTTTATCCTCATGAGCGACGGATGCCCCCATGCGGGCATCGGCACCGCCTACAACTTCGGCTGGAAGCGGGAGGATATTATCACCTATATGGAGGCGCAGGCTCCCGCCGGTTATACGGCCAAGACCCTTTCCACCATTCTGGTGGACGAGTGCGACCGGCTGTACGACCACAAGCCCGGCGACGATACCACCGCCTGCGTGGTTCGGATCCGGAAACGGGTTCCCATGAACCTGCTCTTCGGCCCGCCGTCCAACCGGGACGACAACGACCGCATGATGTCGCTGTTCTTCTCCAAGGAGGGCAAGCACATCGTCTGCGGCGGCACAACGTCCACCATCGCGGCCAAGTACCTGCACAAGCCCCTGAAAACGACCCTGAAGTTCGAGGCCTCCGACGTACCGCCCATTGCGGAAATCGAAGGTGTCGATCTGGTCACTGAAGGCGTTATCACCGTCAACAAGGTGCTGGAGTACGCTCAGGACTACCTGCAGGATAACGAAAGCTACGAGCAGTGGGCCTTCAAGAACGACGGCGCGTCCCAGATCAGCCGCCTGCTCTTTGAGGAAGCCACGGATATCAACTTCTACGTGGGCCGGGCCATCAACCCTGCCCACCAGAACCCCGACCTGCCCATCACCTTCTCCATCAAGATGAATCTGGTGAAGGATCTGTCCGAATGTCTGAAGAAAATGGGTAAGCGGATCAAGGTAAGCTATTTCTAAAACAACGAGGATGGTGCAGCGGAATGCGTAAGTTTGATACCAAAGTACAACATTTGAAATACAAGGTGCTGCGTGAGGTGGCCCGGGAGTCTTGGAACGGCACGCTGATGGAACATGTGCTGGATATCCCCAAGACGATCGTTCCCGGGACTGAACCCACCATGCGCTGCTGTGTTTACAAGGAGCGCGCCATCCTGGCGGAACGCGTTCGTCTGGCCATGGGCGGCGACCGTTCCAATCCCAATGTGATCGAGGTCATCGACATTGCCTGTGATGAGTGCCCCGTGGGCGGCTACGAAGTCACCAACGCCTGCCGCGGCTGTCTGGCTCACCGCTGCGAGGATGTGTGCCGCCGGGGCGCGATCACCTTCGACGCGCAGCATGTAGCGCATATCGACAAGAGCAAGTGCGTGGAGTGCGGCCAGTGCGCCAAGGTCTGCCCCTACACCGCCATTGTGGGCCGGAAGCGTCCCTGCCAGAACGCCTGCAAGGTGAAGGCCATTTCCATGAACGAGCACAAGGCCGCCACCATTGCCAATGAAAAGTGCATCAGCTGCGGCGCGTGCGTGTATCAGTGCCCCTTCGGCGCCATCATGGACAAGAGCTTCATTCTGGACGCTATCGAGCTGCTGAAAAAGAGCGAGGCGGGCGGCGACCCGGTGTATGCGCTGGTGGCGCCTTCCATTTCCAGCCAGTTCACCTACGCCAAGTTGGGACAGGTCATCACCGGTCTGAAAAAGCTGGGCTTCTACACGGTCATCGAGGCCGCGCTGGGCGCGGATATGGTGGCGCAGGCTGAATCCAAGGAACTGGCCGAAAAGGGCTTCCTGACCAGCTCCTGCTGCCCGGCGTTCGTGAAGTACGTGCAGCAGAATTTCCCCCAGATGGTGCAGTATGTCAGCCACAATTTGTCGCCTATGGCTACGCTGGCCAAATACCTTAAGGAGACCACGCCCAACGCGAAGGTCGTCTTTATCGGGCCCTGCACGGCCAAGAAGGCCGAAAATCAGCTGGACAGCGTCAAGCCCTATGTGGACGTGGTGCTGACCTTCGAAGAGCTGCAAGCCCTGTTTGACAGCAAGGACATCGACCTGACCACACTGGAAGAAGACGTGCTGGACAACGCTTCTTATTACGGACGTATCTTTGCCCGCAGCGGTGGTCTGTCCGACGCGGTCAAGGAAGGCCTGAAGGAGCAGAACCTTGACTTTGAAGTGAAGCCCTGCGCCTGCGACGGCATTGAAGAATGCCGCATGGCACTGCTCAAAAAGAGCCGTAACGCGCTGGATGCCAACTTCATCGAGGGCATGGCCTGTATCGGCGGCTGCATCGGCGGCGCGGGCTGCCTGACCCACGGCGAAAAGAACAAGGCCGAGGTGGACAAGTACGGCATGGAGGCCTACGAAAAGACCATCAGCGAGGCCGTGTCCGTGCTGATGCCGGTGGCAAGAAGGACTGACATGGAATGAAAGCCCTTCGGGAGTAGAGGCCTCCGAAGAACTTATCATGGCAAAAAAGGCTTGAGAGCATTTCTCAAGCCTTTTTGCGTTAGCTTCCGGTTTTCTTTGGTCACAACGATATTTCCGACAGGGACTGTCGTGGATACTGGCGTTTCAGTGGGGGAAAGTGCATCTCAGCAGGACTGGATTCATTTACGAAAACTGCTCTGATAAAGTGAAAAACGGATTCGTGTTCGGAAACGGCAGCAGGTTCAAAGAACGCCTTGTAGCGCACTTCGTCAAAAGCACCGTCTCCTGATTCCGCCTAATCGCAGGTTTGACCGGCTGCGACATTCAGCCCGGGTATTTGGCATAAAGAACTATAACAAAAAAGTCCTCTTTCGAGGACAACTTTCGCAGCAGTGTTTTGGATTGTTTTCGGTCGTATTGGTGCCGGTCTTTTTCCACCCGTGCAGCGGGATTTACACAGCCCCAACCGGCGCGTTGACGGCTGTGATAAGTCTGCTGCGCGGCTTTGCTCTGTTTCTTTAACGGAACGAATTTTTTCATAATAATCCTGCCTCCTTTATTTGCTGCCGCAGAGAACTTTCCTTTCTTAGATCGGACGCGCTGTGTTCATCTCTGGATTTGTGCCTGCACATCCAACAGGAACAGTGGATTTTGCCCTTGGACAGCTTACCTGTCTTGCCGTTTGTCCACAAGTTCACTTCCGCGGTACCCCAAATCCGGCGCAGAATGCCCGCTTTCCGATGAATTGCGCGTCTGCGCTGGTAGCGATACCATACTCTTGTTCGGTTCATTTGACATATCCTCCCGACGCTTGAGGCACGCTGCAGAGCTGTCGGTTCCTGTGCCCTGCAGCGTACCTATCTTATCGGGACGAGAAAGAAATTTCATGGCTTGCCATTCCTTTCCAAAACGTGTATGCTTGATGATGAAATCCATTCGGGAGGCGATGCAGTATGGATTTTCCTGTCATTGACCCGACAGCGACCGGCCGGAATATCGTCCGGCTTCGCAAAGCACGCGGATTAACAGTCAAAGACCTGCAGGTGTACTTCGGCTTCGAGGAACCCCGTGCCATTTATAAATGGCAGCGCGGCGAAACCTTGCCGTCGGTAGACAATCTTTATGCGCTCAGCCGCATTTTGCAGGTTCCTATGGACAGTATTCTGATTCCACGCCAACTTCATCTTCTGGCTTCCGAGCAGCAGGATGATTCGTCCTGCTGCTCGGCTGTTTTGACAGCGGCATGATGGTAGCACAAAATGCGAAAAATGTCATGGAACCGCAGGTTCAATTAAGACAATTTTTTATAAAAAACACCTTTCATATATTTTGTGAAAGGTGTTTTGCCTTGGTGGCTAATCTGGCAAACTATACTTTGAAACCCAATAAATCACAGTGAAAATATCTTTGAAAAAACGCCTTTATTTTAACAGGCTTAACTCTTTTTGGCAAGTTTTTAGAGGTATGATACAGGGGACGATGCACCCTGCAGGGTGCAATAGTGGGTGCATTTGCACACGCCGTTTACAGAGCAATTATGGCTCTGTGCAGACGCACCGATGAAGCAAACGTCCAAATGATCGATGTTTTTAGCGCTACCGAAAAGAAAGGGCGGCTGGTCAAGCCACCCGTAGCTATGCATACTTTTCATATCTTTATTACACCTATGATTTACCGCCCATCTTCTCCTTTAACCACAGTACGGTATCCCGGATCGTGCTGCTCAGCGGCCTGGGCGAATAGCCGAGGGCCGTCGCCGCAGCGTTGCGGCTGAATGCGCCGTTGGAGTCCAACACTGCGATGGAATAAGGTGTAAAGTAGAGAGCCCCTTCCCTGCACAGACTGATCTTTTCATAGAGCGGCGCAACCAGCTTTGCAAAGCTGATCGGCAGGTAGGATACGTTGCGCCGCAGGTTCACCGTCTTTTTCACCAGCTCCAGTATATCCCGGATGGTGGCGTAATGACCGGAGAGAATGTAGCCGTGCCCGGGCAGACCGTGCTCCGCACAGGCGATGACGCCCGCAGCTACGTCCCGCACGTCCACGAAATCATATCCGCCCTTTACCGCCAGCGGCAGCTTTCCCGCGAGGAAGGACAGCAGCATGTTCGTGATGCTGCCCTTTCCCAGATCGCCCGGCCCGATGATGCCCGATGGGAACACGACGCTGGCGTTCAGCCCTTCCTTCGCCGTCTGCAGCACCAGCGCCGTGGCCATGGCCTTGCTCTTTGCGTAATCGCCCCTGACAAGCTCCGGGGAAAAGGCCGTCGTCTCCGCAATTTCCGTGCCCTTTGGCTTTTCCGGAATCGCATGGACGGAGCTGACGTAGACCAGCTTGCCAACGCCGCATTGGCGGCAGAATTTCAGAATATTTCTCGTGCCGTCCACATTGACCCGGTAGATTCGGTCGCCGGGATGGGTGGCCACGGAGATCATCCCCGCGCAGTGAATGACGCAGGTATGTTCATCCGCGCCCGAGAAGAAGAGTCCGAGCGCGGCTTCGTTGCACACGTCGCCCGTTATGACGCGAACATTCTGAGAAAGCTCCCGCGCCAGCGGATCACCCTCCATCACCAGTGCACGGATTTCTGCCTTCGAGTCCCGCAGCTGTGCCAGCACAGTACGTCCCAGAAACCCCGTCGCGCCTGTAATCAGATATTTTTCAAACATCCTATCGCCTCCAAAATGAAAGACAGATGTTGATTATCTTTCACGCTTACAGTATAATAGAGACGGCCATAAAGGGCAACCGTCAATGCGCCGCCGCGTGAAAGAAAACCGACACACATGGCGCAACTGTCGCCAATAAGTGTGATTTTTTTGTGAAGAGATGATATAAATGAGCAGGACAGACGCGAGAATCCGCTACACGCAGGGCGTGCTCAAGCAGGCGCTTTTATCGTTTCTGCAGGAAAAGCCCATCAACAAGATCACCGTCAAGGAGGTCTGCGAACGGGCTGAGCTGAACCGGGCGACATTCTATGCCCACTACAGCGACTGCTTTGCACTGCTGGAGAGCATCGAGGAGGATCTGCTGGAAGCGTTTCGGCAGTCGCTGAAGCTGGTGGATTCCTTTGACGTGACCGCACTGATCGAGGCTATCTATACGATGATCGAGCAGCAGCAGGAGGCCTGCCGCGTGCTCATCTTTCAGAACGTCTGCCCGAACGTACTGCGCCGAATGATCAGCCTTGCCCGAGGCAAAAGCATCGCCTACTGGAAACAGCACCTCCATCGCGTAACGGATGCGGAACTGGAGATGCTCTATACCCATCTGTCCAACGGGCTGATGCACGTGGTTGTGGAGGGCTATGAAAAATACAGCTGCGAGGAGGTTGTTCGCTTCGTCAACCGCATCGTCCAGTGCAGCCTCTCGCAGTTTCAATAACGAAAGGACAGGCCATTTTCTCCCTCCTGGCTGCGTTCGATTTATGTGGGAGAAGCTCCCGACCGGCGCGCTCGCGTCGGCAAAACAGACGGAAAGCGCAGCAAAAAAGCCTGCGAAAACCATGCAGGCTCAGAAGCATATGGGATAAAAATACTCTTTCCACTGGCTGGCCAGCGTGCCGCCCGCCGCGTTCAATGCAGCCGCAATCGATCCCCTGGCGATTCCTCCTGTTATTTCTTCTGCGTGTTGTTCTCAATCTTCCGCTTCGTCGTGCTTTCATAGAAAAAAATGGTCGGCGTTCACATCCAGGAGGAAGGACCCCTCCCGGACATAGCCGCCCGCCGCGCTCTGCTGCGCCGCCTGCTTCAGCTGCCCCTTCAGCGCGCCGACGACCGCCAGCGCGATGATGGCCGCAACCACCGCGCAGATCAGCAGCGAACCGCTGCCCAGCGCATCCATCAGCGCAAGAATCAGCGCCGCGACGCCGAAAACGCCGGCGAATACGGCGTCGCCCCACAAAAGCGACTTCTTCCTGTCGGCGGTTACGTCGCACGTCACAGCTTGCCGGTCTGGACGTTGACGGCGAAGGTATAGGTTTTTCCTTCCTTCACGGTCGTCATCAGCCACACGGGCAGCAGTGCGGGCGTCGCGCTGCCGCGCTCCGCAATGATGCGCCTGCTGCGCTCGCTGACCGTGTCATAGTCCCTCACGGTGTCGAGCATGGTCTGTTCGACGCTGCGCTCCACGGCGCGCTTTTCGCAAGCGTCGCAGTCCGCGTCCGCGTGATCCGCCATGGCTCCGGCCAGAACGGCGCTCTGGAAGGGAATCGCAGCGCTCAAATCGTAGGGCTCGAGCGATTCGGTGAGCTTGTCGTCCATCTTGACGCTGCCGTCCACCGGAATGTTTTCAAAGCGCATGCCGCCTCTGCGGCGCACAAGATAGTGCTTCGTGCGGGTGATTTCCCACTCGCCTTTTTGCTCCGTATGCACCTTTTCCGCGTCGTACACCATGTCGGCACACGCGTCGCAGCTGAAAAGCCAGTAGGGAATGTACAGCCGGCGCATCTCCGAAATGCGGTTGCGACTGTTCAGAAAGACGTTGGGCAGCAGCTTTTTCCCCTTGAAGTAGTCCTCGAACTGCTTCTGCGCCTGCTCCTTCGACACGACGAAGGGAATCACCTTTTCCGGCTTCACGCCGTCCTCGATGCGGTCGGGCAGGATCGTGGGGCTGCCGCAGTACGGACATTCGGCGGCGGCGGTCTCATCCGCCATCAGTTCTGCGCCGCAGTTCTTGCAGAAATAGGCCCGCATGCCAGCCTCGCCTGTGTCGAAGCGTTTGGCGTCGTTGGCGAAGGTGATTTCGTCGATGCTTTCCTCGGGAGTCATCATTTCCAGCGCTTCCGGCTCGTAATTGTTGCCGCAGGCGGTGCATTCCAGCTTGCCGCTTTCGCCGCTGAACTTGAGCGGGCCGCCGCCGCCGCAGGGGCAATTATAGCTGGCAGTACTCATGGTTCGTCCTTCTTTTGCTCAAAATCATTCCGTCCGGGCCGCATATACTCTCTCGCACAGCTCGACGCACTGATTGCGCAGCAGCGCCTCGATGTAATCGTCCACGTTCTCGACCCCCTGCTGCTCCAGCGCGATCCGCTGCTGCTCCAGCCAGAGCGTGAAGAACGCCTGAGAGGAGGCCACGGCGGCGCTATCCTTCTCCATGGAGAGGTCGATCCACTCCTTGTAGAGATCGTTGAGCTCGTTCGTCCACTTTTCCAGCCCCGGCAGCGACTGATTTGCGGCCAGCTGGGCGTGGAAGCTGCACATCTCGACGCGCTCATCGCCCGCATCCGTCGTGTAGCGATGGCAGTAGGCCGGGTAATCGCCGTAGCTGTCGCCGTAGTCGTCATCGCCATACGAATTGTACTCTGACACAAAGGCCGCGGTCTGGGGCTCCATTTCGTCATCGGGCACGGCGTAGCTGTTTTCCTCCATAATCTGGAGCCAGCAGGCATAGAGCGAATCGGTGGTTCTGTCGTCGGCTACGCCGGTCTGCTCGAGCAGCGCGTATTCCTGAAACCACTTCACGGCCTTTTCAGTGTTGCCGCCGAATACGCCGTCCGGCTCTTCAAAGATGAATCCGGTATCCCAGAGCATCTGCTGAAGCTGGCGCACTTCCTCGCCGCGGTCGCCCCGTCTGAGATCGGCCAGGGCGGAGGCGGGAAACAGAAACATGAGAACCAGCAGGACGCCGATGATTCTTTTCATGGCTGCACTTCCTTTCGTCAGGTCGCTATGGCAGCGCCGTGCAAACGAGGTTGCTGGATGGCAAATGTTTTTTCGTCGGATGCAAATGCAGATTTCGAAGGTTTCCTGGAGGAAAATCGAGAAATCTGTATGCCGCAGGCGGCGGAAAAGACAACGCCAGACGCGCTGCCGAATTGGGCGGCGCTGCCTTAATGGTCGAGTTTTCCGTCATTGCCCGCGCGGCTGGTCGCAGTATCTGCAACGCATGGGGGCGCCTCTCCGAACGAGGTTTTTCGCGCCGCAGCCCGGGCAGACCCACTGCACGAGAGCACCCTCGGGCGTATACAGTCCTACCGTGCGATTTTCCGAGTCGATCCTCAGATTCTGCATGTATCCCTTGCCGATGAGCGATTGGAGCTGCTCAAGGGCCTTGCCGGAGGAAAGGACGGTTTCAAGCCGGTCAAAGGTCAGGCTCTCCGCCGTCAGCGGGAGCAGCGCCCCCGCGATGCGGTGCGCGCAGGCTCTGCGGTATGCGCGGCGAAGGATGCGAAAGACCGGCGTCGCGAGCGCGGCGAATATGAGAATACCCATCACGCCGGCCAGTGCTTTCCCCTGCGAAAACATCTTGACCGTCGAGGACGCGGTCGCTGCCGCAAAAATGGCGCAGACCAGCGCAACGGGCGTATCCGTTTTTTTCCTGGCGGCGGCTTTTGCGGTCAAATACGGATTCGTGCTGCTCGTCATTTCGCGTCCACCGCCGCCTGACAGGCTTCAAACGCCTCGTAGGGATCGCCGCCGTCGAGCACCGCCAGGATGCCATCGCCGTAGTCCTTCATATAGCTCTGCGGCATGGCGAACAGGTAAAACAGCTCGTTCTCCCCGGGAATGACATCCTCCACCAGATTGCAGGAACGGCAGGAGACATAGACCTTGTCTGCGTCGAGCTCAACACGGAACTGCGCATAGTAGATCTCGTTGTTGGCCAGCGTGGTGAACACCGCCATTTTTTCAAAGACATCCCCGGTTCCCTGTACCGGCGCGTCCGCGGACACGGCCAGCATGTCGTCGTAGATGTAAACCGTCATGTAGACATATTCCATCGAGTTCTCGACGGCAAAGGGCACCGTAAACGTATAGTCGTCGTATTCATAGGGGAATTCATTCTCTTCCAAAAAGCTTTTCACCAGACCGACCATCTGATCCTCTTTGCTCATCGGAACAGAATCGGCGAGGGCGGCGGAAAAGGAAAGCGTCAGCAGAGCAATCAGCAAAAATGCGATGGTTTTCTTCATGAGAAAATCCTCCTCTTTATTATTCAGTGAGAATCAAAGCTCGAAGGGAACCACGCCGCCGCACTCATTTTCGGCGGCGCGGGAGGAAAGGCGCTTATTGAGCGGAGTCTTCGGGGGCAAAATGCATCAGCATGGAGCCAAAGTAATCCATGTCGAAGCCCTTCTCCGTGGGCACCAGGTTCAGTGCCTGCGTGTAATAGTCGATGACGATGCCATCGACCTCGCCTGCCTCCGTGGGAATCCTGCCGTAGGCCCAAGTCAGGCCGGGAATGTCCGAGCCTGCCATGACGAAGGTCACCGCGCCGTCCTCCTGAAGCAAAATGGAGTATTCAAAATTTCCCATCTGCGCGGCGGTCATGTTGTAGCCGTTCACATCCGCATCCGTCATGACATACTTCTTTCCAATCATGACTTCAGCGCCGCCGGCGGCGGGCTCGGGAGCGTTCGCCGGTTCGGGCGCGTCGCCGGTGCGCTCGTACCAGAGCGTAACGTCGCTCATCTCCAGACAGAGCGTTCCGTCCTCACGCAGCGTGGCGGCGGCCTCACCGTCCAGTATGGAAATGAGCAGCGCGCAGCCGTCCATGCTGCAGGTCAGGCCGTCCATCGTCATGCCTTGCAGCGTCAGATCACAGCTATCGCCGTAGACGACCAGCGTATCGCCGGCCATTTCCGCGGCCTCTGCGGCCAGCGTCACGCCGTCCATTGTGACGCGCGCCAGCGTCCAGACGCCCTTGAGATCGTCGATCGTTGCGCTCTCGTCTATGACCGGTATGGGCGCAGCCGACGCTTCGGGCTTCTCGCGGCTCAGCGTCATGGTCATGCCGTCCTCGGAAACGACGAGCATACCGTCCTGCAGCGCAATGCCCACGCCGTCCGCTGTGAGCACGCCGTCCTGCATTGAGCACTGTATGCTCTCACCTTCGCCGTTCATGTTCATTTCAGCTGCACCGTCCGCGCCGATGGTGAGGGTCATTTCCATGCCCATGTCGGCCAGTGGATAGGATGCACCTTCTATCTCCATGCTCACGCCGTACCATATGCCCAGATATTCATCGGGGATGGCGGTATCCTGCGCTTCGGGGGTATTTTCGGGCGCTGCGGTGGTCTCGGGCGCGGGTTCGTCGGTGGATTCGGGGATCGTTTCAGGTTCGGCCGTCGTTTCGGGCGCGTCGGGCGCGACTGCCGCAGCAGCCTCAACGCTCGCGTCCAGCTTCAGCTCGGGCAGCAGCGCGGTCACATCGGGCAGAGCGGGAAGCGCGTGGGCGCAGGCTTCGGTGACGACGGTCACTTCCACCGGTGAACTGTTCCAGCTCACGCACTTCTGCGCATGGTTCCGGTTCTCCTCGCTCATGCCCTCGGCCACGCGCACGGTCAGCTTGGACGCAACGTTCATCATCAGCCCCATGGGGGACGTGGTCAGATCGCAGCCGTCGAAGCATATTTCGGCGAGATTCGGGCAGTTGATGATGCAGTTTTCGCCGAAGCTCTTCAGCTTGCCGGTGAAGTGCAGGCTGGTCAGGTTCTGGCACTCGGTGAACGCGCCGTATTCGACGCTCTCCGCATCGGCCACGAAGGAGCTGAGACCGGCGAAGTTGAACGCCTGCTGGCCGATCCTTACGAGATGTTCGCCAAAATACAGGTTGCCCAGCGGGCCCGCGCTGTCGAAGGCGTAGTTGCCGATCTCGCGCACGCCGTTGACGAAAATCACGTTTTTCAGGCTGCGGCAGAGCATGAACTGATTGCCGCCGGTGCTTTCCAGGGGCGCGTAGCAGACGAAGGTCTCCAGCTGCTGGCAGTAGGCAAGCATCATGTCCGGCAGCTCCCGAATGGTTTCGGGCAGCACCAGCGTGCGCAGGCGAACCCACTCGGTGCGGTTGCTCTCCACAGAGGAATCCGTGTAGTCCTGACAGGAAGCGAAGGCATTGTAGTTCTTGAAGCCCACCACAGTCACGCCGTCGATCTCCCGCGGTACCACTACGTCCACATCGGAGCCGATGTAGGCGGAGATCAGGCCGGTGTCCGGATCGAACTCGAAGTTCTCGGCGGGAGTCGGCTCGAAGGGCATCTTCACGAATTTGCTCGCTTCGCCCTCGCGCAGCATGGGGTCGTACCACGGGCGCTCGAGCGTCTCGTTCCACGCAGCCAGCTGCTCGTCGGTCGCGTCGGCGGGCAGGCGCAGCTCGGCGCTCGTGCCCTCGACGGCGGAAAGCGGGAAGCTGCCGGCGGTGGGAATGACCAGCTGTTTCAGCTTTGTGTTTGCAAAGGCTCTCTCGCCCACGGAAGCGGAGGCGCTCAGGCGCACGCTCTCCAGCGCGGAACCCTCAAATGCGCCCTCCCCAATGGCGGCGGCCTGCGTCAGTTCGACGCTCGTCAGTGCGGTGTTGGCAAACGCGCCCGCGCTGATGACGGTTACGTTGGTCAGATCGGCGGCGTTGAGCGAAGTGCCCGCAAAGGCGCTCTCGCCGATTTCGGTCACGCCCGCGCCCAGCGTAAGGGCGGTCACGCCGCTGCCCTCGAACATATGCGCCGGGACAGCGCCGGCTTCGACGGTCACGTCGCTCAAAGCGGGCAGATTTGCAAACACGCCTGCGGGGATGATCGCCGGATCGCACTGAATCACCAGTTTTTTCAGCCCGGTCAGGCCGTCCAGCGCGCCTTCGCCGATTGTGGTCAGCGAGTCGGGCAGGGTCAGCGCTTCCAGCTGCGCGCAGCCGGCGAACGCCCGCGCGCCGATGTCGGTCACCGAGTCGAACAGATCCACATCCCGGATGGAGCTGTTCATGAAGGCCTCCGCGCCGATGGTGGTGAACACATCGTTGTGCGCGACGGAGAAATACTCGATGGTCTGGCTGTCCTTAAACACGCCGTCGCCCAGGCCGACCACCGGCTCCTTCGAAACGGTGAGATGGGGATGAATGCGCGCCTGCGAGCCGGTGTACTCGGTCAGCACGCAGTTTTCATAGGTATAGGAACCCTTTTCGGGCGACTGGGCGGTGGGATCCTGAGCGCGCCAGACGCGGCAGGGAAGCCCCAGCGCATCCACATAGGCCTGCCACTGCTCCATCTCCTGACGGCTGCCGTGGGCGTTCAGGTCGATGTCGTACAGATAATCGCAGCCCGCGAAGACGTTCTCGCCCAGCGTGGGCGCGGTCGGGCTTTCCAGAACGATGTACTGGATGTTGTAGTCGCCCTTGAAGGCGTTGGAGCCGATGGACTCCAGCGTAGAGGGCAGATAGAGATCGGCGCCCATGTTGGGGCAGGATTCAAATGCATTCTCGCCGATGGACTTGAGCCCCTCGGGCAGCTCCAGAGAGCCCTTGATGCCGGCGAAATAGAACGCGTAATCGCCGATGCTCTCCACGCCCGGCAGCTCCAGCACGCTGCTCTTATAGGCGTTGTAGAAGGCGTTGCTGCCGATGGTCTTCAGCGTGGAGGGGAATTTCACGCGGCCCAGCGTTTCGCAGTTGTAGAACGCGCTGTCGCCGATGGTTTCCAGTCCCTCGGGCAGCTCCAGAAACGCCAGATAGGAGTGGCCCGCGAAGGCCTCGGGGCCGATGGCCTTCACCGGCGCGCCGCCGATGGTCTCGGGAATGGCGAGATAGGTGGCGTAGCCGTTGTAGGAGGTGATGGTGCCGGTGGAAGCGTCGAAGTCGAACTCCGACTCCACATAGCCGTTGTTTTCCACGACCACGGCGTTTTTGCCGCTGGGCTGGACGCTCACCGTGCTGCCGGCGTTCTCAAAGGCCGCCGTGTACGCCTCCAGCTGATCGTCCGGGACATAGGCCACCGCGTCCTCGGGAAGGAGGCTGAAGCAGTCCATGTCGATCGCCGGGCACACGCCCTCGAAGGTGATCTTGCGCAGCGCGTCGCAGAATCTGAACGAGGTGTCGCCGATGTAGCGCACGCCCGCGGGAATGGTAATCTCGGTCAGCGCGCCGCAGCTGAAGAAATTCATGCGGTTGATGACCACAAGGCTCTGGGGCAGCGTAACGCTGGTCAGCTTTTCGCACGAGGAGACGGCGTTGCTGCGAAGCTCCAGCACCGTCTCGGGCAATGTCAGAGACGTGATCGTATCGCCCTTGAACACACCGACGCCGATCACGTCCACCGTGAAGCCGTCGATTTCCGCGGGCACGACCACGTCGCCGCCCGCGCCGTCATAGCCGCGGAGTATGGCGTAGTTCGCGTCGTAATTCCAGTCGGTGGATTCGGCCAATGCGGGTATGCAGAGAGCCAGCATCAGCAGGGAGAGAGCCAGGATGAGCGATCTTTTCATCATTCGATACCTCCGTCCATGTCTGTTCTATTGTTCGTTATGGAGCATACTGCAGAGCAATGCGCATTGACGCGCAAGCTCAGCGTTGATCTGCAGGACAGCTGTCTCTTCGTCGCACTGCTGCTGAAGTACCGCCTCCTGAAGCGCCAGATAGTTCATATATGTCGTCTGCGCGGCGATGATTGCCCCCTGACCATCCACCGGTACTCTTTGCAGCCATTCGCTGTAAAGGCTGTCCATCTCCGTCTCCCACAGGGTGCAAATCTGTTTTTGTACCCGCAATGAATTGCTCTCATCTGCAGAAGACAGAAGGGCGGTGGCTATATCGATGATTCCCTGATGGAAAACGCAGTATTGAATATTCTCTGCGCCGTTCTCATCCAGATAAAACCCGCAGACAGTGCGCGGAGCAGCTGTCTCAGAGGGCTCCGTTTCCGGTATGGAGGGAGCAGATACATATCCCATAGCCATTTGCCAGTCCAATGTCAGCTGAGCCAGCATTTGCGGCCAGGCGATTCCGTCAGAATTGAACCCCGCGGTCGTTTGATAATCTTTCACCGCCGACTCCGTCTTTGCGCCAAACACACCGTCAGCCACATCCCGGAGTATCCCCAAGTCGAGAAGCATCTGTTGAAGAGACCGAACAGCTTCCCCTCTTGAACCGCGCGTAAGCGTGCCCTCCGGAAAATAATTTTCGGTTTGGACGTCACCGCACTCTATGCAGACGCGCCGCCTCATCCCCATCGAGTGATCGGTAGCCGGGACAGTGACATTCCACGCACCGTACTGATGATCGGTACGCGGAATGTTTCTCATGCCCGAATAGCCGCAGCGGGAGCATCGGATGGACATCCGTCCCTCGATCTCGCAGGTGGGAGAGCGCACGACTGCCTCGTCGCGCATATCATGCCCCCGCGCCTTGACGCTCTCGGTTCGAATCTGCGAGCAGTTGTCGCACACATAGGTTGTCATGCCGTTCTGGGGACAGGTGGGTGGATAGGATTCGGAGTCCACCTTTTGCCACTTGTGCCCGATCGCTTTTTCGGTGATTTCCCTGACGTTCTTTCCACACTGCCGGCATTCCAGAATGTAATATCCGTCCTCCGTGCAGGTCACCTTTCTTACGTCAACCTGCTCGAAGTCGTGCGTGCCGTACTGATATTCATACCAGCATTCTGAATCCGCCGCCGACGTGCTGAAAGCGATCAGCAGAACGAGGCAGCAGAGCAGACAAAATGTTCGCTTCATTTCCCATCTCCCCTTTGCGATAGATTGATATTGCGTCATAGCCAGAGGTCGTTTGGGTCGAATCCGTATTCCTCCATCAATTTTTCAAAGAAATCCTTGATCGCGGAGACTTTTTCGCTATAAGCTCTGGGAAAACAGTTGGAGCCGCTGGCGTTGATAACTCTGCCGTCCTCAAATTCGACGCTCAACGAGAAGCTCACGCCGTCCAGCATATCGCGGTCGATTTTATGGTAGCCGTTCCATTCGGCCAGTCTCAGCTCTTGCACCCGTGCGGAGAACGAGGCCATGTCCTCGTCGATCAGAGGCAGCACGTAGTGATGTCATTGTGCAGTTCAAGCCAGGCAAAGCGGCTCGCGCGCCG
>ERZ773139.326-NODE-326-length-67171-cov-6.735965_pt1 | contig 67171 bp, 55 predicted proteins | sample MGYA00580854_ERZ773139 | MGnify/ENA primary metagenome ERZ773139 (study PRJEB29015, sample SAMEA2737809) | human gut metagenome | biome: human gut; feature: human-associated habitat; material: faeces | place: China | collected 2012 ...
GCAGCACCGAGGACGAGGACAGCCCGAAGGGCTACCGCAGTCCGAAGCCCGCCACCAAGGGAGGCCGAAGGCCGACTAGCGCCAGAAATGGCTGAAAGCCATGAAGCGCGTAGCCAAGCACAAGCGTAGCGCAGGGCTTGGCCGCAGACATGCGGCGGGGTGGGCCGCAAAGCGCTGTTCGCGGGCGATGGCAGCCAATCAGGGTTTTTCGACAGTCTAAAAGAAGCGTCTTCGGACGCTTCTTTTTTGCATTTTCGTATTTTTGTAAAGGTCAGTGAAAGAGCCTTGCCAGAAATCCGGGAATCCGATATAATCGGGGTATCTTAGCCGCCCAGATTTTGGAACCCATGAAGAACGATGACAGACTGCCAGCGCAAAACCGCTTTACCCCGTACCACATTCCCCATCCGAACACGAATGGACCCGCTCGACAGGGAGGAAACAAGGATGAAGCAACTGCACACCGGCTCGGAAGCCCACCTTTTTTCAGCAATTAGAATCCCCCAAAAATTTTGGTTTGCGCTTGGACTGGCGCTGTTAATGACCCTTTTATGCAGCACAGCGCTGGCGTGCCGCAATCCCAACGGCGAATGCACTGGGAAAGCTTATACTTACCGTTATACAGACGATCAATGGCACCAAGCCGAATGTCAGAGCTGTGGCTTCACCTATTTTGCCTATCATGAAATCGTTCAATCGGCAACCTGCCAACAGCCGGCGAAATGCGGCAAATGTAATTCTTCCTTCGGTGGATTGGGTACCCATTTGCTGCGAAACTATCCGGCCCGGGAGGTCACCTGTATAGACAAAGGCTGGGATGCCTATAACAAATGCGCCTACTGTGACTATTCCACAAAGCCCTATCGGGAAATGAACGCACTGGGACATGATTTTGTCGAATATGAGGGACAGGCCCCCACCTGCACAGAGGAGGGCTGGCACCCCTATAAAGTCTGTACTCGCGGCGATCTCAACACCTATTGGCCGATCGCGCCGCTGAACCACGATCTGGTTCAGCATGAGGGGCTGGACGCTACCTGCATCGACGCGGGCTGGAACGCCTATGAGGACTGCACCCGCTGCGACTACACCACCTTTTCGGAGGCTCCGGCGCTGGGTCACGAATATGTGTCCCAGACCTTCGCGCCGACCTGCACCGCCGACGGCTATACGGTTTCCACCTGTGCCCGCTGCAGCGAAAGCTTCACCGTGAACGAAGGGGAAAAGTTGGGCCACTGGTTCGGCGAATGGCAGCCCGATGGAAACCGTCACCGGGCAGACTGTCTGCGCTCCGGCTGCGGCTATACGAGCCATACCGATTGCAACCTCATGGACTGCCGGCTTCCGGGCAAAGAAGCGACGGTTGTCTTCCAGCTCTGCCCCGTGTGCGGCAAGAGAAGTAGCGGAGCGCAGCTGGCGCTTGTGGAAAACAGCTCTGTCGCCGTCATGACCGATCGCCTGCCCGCCGGGGAAGCGGTGGTACGCATGGGCGAAGGGGCGGACGATACTTTGCTGCTAAGCGTCGCGTTTGAAACGGCGGGTCGTCTGTCTCAGGCAAATGGGCAGATGAAGGTCACGCTGCCTGCCGAGTCTTTCCAAAACTACGGCTTTGCACTGCTGAATGCCGAAGGCGCGGAAACTCCGCTGCCTGTGCAGGAGAAAAACGGCCAGATCTCCTTCCTGCTGGACTTCACCGAGCCGGTCTGTCTGCTCCGTCTGACTGAAAAAGCGGCTTGACCTCGCGTCTTCTATGGCCTTCCACATGAAAAAGAGCTTTGATCTCCGCTTTGGGCGGCAGTGCCTTTCTGCCTGACCCACAACGGTTTTCAAAGCTCTTTTGGCTTATATGATTGTTTTTATCCCTTGATAATGCGCTCCACGGCTTCCTGCGTCTTTTCCAGCGTATTGAAGGCTGTCAGACGGAAGTAGCCTTCGCCGCAGGGGCCGAAGCCCGCGCCGGGCGTGCCCACCACATGGTAGCGGTTCAGCAGCAGGTCGAAGAAATCCCAGCTGGCCATGCCGTCGGGGGTCTTCATCCAGATATAGGGCGCGTCCACGCCGCCGAACACGGTGTAGCCCGCCTTTTCCAGCCCTTCCCGGATCACCTGCGCGTTGCGCAGATAATAGCGGATGCTGTCCATGCACTGGGCCCAGCCGTCTCTGGAATAAACCGCCTCGGCGGCCCGCTGGATGGGATAGCTGACCCCGTTGAACTTGCTGCCCATGCGGCGCTTCCACATGGCGTTCAGCTCCACCGGCTGGCCCTGTCCGCCAATGCCCTTCACCCCGTGGGGGATGACCATGAAGCCGCAGCGGGTGCCGGTGAAGCCGGCGGTTTTGGAGTAGCTGCAGCACTCGACGGCTACATCCTTCGCGCCCTCCACCTCGTAAATGCTCCGAGGCGCGCCGCTGGTGATAAAGGCCTTGTAGGCCGCGTCATACACGATGAGGGCTCCGTTGGCCTTGGCATAATCCACAAAGGGCTTCAGCTGCTCTTTGGTCAGCACCGTACCCGTGGGGTTATTGGGGTAGCAGAGGTAGATCACATCCACCGGCCGATCGGGCAGGGGCGGCACGAAGCCGTTCTCCGCCGTGCAGGGCAGATAGCACAGCCGGTCCCAGCGGTCGTGAACGTAGGTTCCCGCCCGGCCCGCCATGGCATTGGAATCCACATACACAGGGTAGACCGGGTCAGTGACGGCCACCACCGCGTCGTCGGAGAAAAGCTCCTGCACATTGGACACATCGCACTTGGCGCCGTCGGAGACGAACACCTCGTCCGCCTGAATGCCCAGTCCCTTATAATCGTTATCCAGAATGGCCTGGATCAGAAAATCATAGCCGTAATCCGGGCCGTAGCCCCGAAAGGTCTCGGCCCGGCCCATTTCCCGGGCGGCCTTTTCCATGGCCTCCACCACGGCAGGAGCCAGCGGACGGGTCACGTCGCCGATGCCCAGCCGGATCAGCTGCGCGTCGGGATGCTCCTGTCCGTATTCCTTCACCCGGCGGGCGATCTCCGCAAAGAGATAGCTGCCGGGGAGCTTTTCATAATGGGGATTCACCTTCAGCATGATTTGGTTCCTCCTTGTTGTTCATCTGTCTTGGGGTTCAGTCCTGCAGCCACTGGCCGTCATAAACGAACGTAGCGGGGCCGGTCATGTAGACGTGGCCGTCCTGCTCGTTCCACTCCAGATTCAGCTTGCCGCCGGGCAGGGCGATCTCCGCATGGCGTTCCGTCAGCCCGTTGAGCACACAGGCCACCATGACCGCGCTGGCCCCGGTACCGCAGGCCAGCGTCTCGCCGGTGCCCCGCTCCCAGACCCGCATTTTCACGTGGGTGGGGTCGATCACCTGCACAAACTCGATATTGGCCTTCCGGGGAAAGACGGGATCCCGTTCCAGCACCGGGCCGTCCGTGGTCACGGGGGCCGCGTCGGGGTCGTCCACAAAGGTAACGGCATGAGGATTGCCCATGCTGACAAAGGTGCAGGGGTATTCATGGCCGTTGGCGGTCAGCACATGGCCGACGACGGGTTCTCCGTCCGCCGTTGTAGGGATCTTCCGACCGTTCAACTCCGGCAGGCCCATATCCACCCGCACGCTGACCGTCTCGCCGTTTTCCACATTCAGGTGCAGTTGCTTCACCCCCGCGCCCGTTTCGATGGTCAGGTCGGTCTTGTCCGTCAGTCCGCGGTCGTGGCAATACTTGGCCACGCAGCGGATACCGTTGCCGCACATCTCGCTTTCGCTGCCGTCGTTATTGAACATCTGCATCCGAAAATCCGCCTGACTGCTGGGCAAAATCAAAATCAGCCCGTCCGAGCCGCAGCCGAAATGAAGGCGGCTCATCCGCACGCTCAGCGCCGCCGGGTCGGCAACGGTTTCCTCCAGACCGTTGATATAAATGTAATCGTTTCCGATGCCTTCCATTTTGGTAAAGCGCATACCATCCCTCCCTTATCCTGGCTAGTATAGCATACAGGCGGCGGATTATCCAGAATTTGCCCTGTTTTTCCCCTGCGGTGGGTGCGTTCAGCGCCGAAAAGGAAGGTTTTACACTCCATTTGCCGGTTTTCAGCCCAAAACACATGACAAACGCTTCCGAATGTTGTATGATGAAGATGGTTTCGAAGAACCGTTCGAAGCGGTCATTGAAAGGAGAAAACCAACGATGAAACAAAACAAACTGCTGGCAGTCCTTCTGGCTCTGCTGCTGTGCGCCATGCTGCCCCTGAGCGCCATGGCCGCTACTGAGTACAGCTTTCAGCTGATCCCCGGCGACGATATGGCGTCTGTGGACGCGATCAAAGATCTGTTCGACGTTCTGACCGTGCGCTTTCTGAAGGGCGAAGGCAGCGGAATGCTGACGCTGAGCCTGTCCGGCGAGGACGTTTTCAGCGCCGCCACGCGCATGACCGGCGACGGCCTGTATCTGGACAGCGCCATTCTGGGCGACAAACCCGTCTATGCCTCCGCTGAGGACATCGGTCAGGTGCTGACCCAGCTGGCGACTGCCGACGAAAGCGCGGACGAAGAAATTGTCAGCCAGATCAAGCCCATGATCGCCCAGCTTTTCAGCCAGGCCGGTATGATGAACGAGCTGAAGGAGACGGCGCTGGCCGATCCCTCCGTCAACCTGCCCGACGAGACGTTCAACAGCGAAGAAATGCGCGCTCAGATCAAGGAAGCCTTTGCCGACGACGAAGCGATGGCGGATTATGTACTGGGCATTCTGGACCGGGCGGAGATCACCGAGGGCAGCTTTACCAGCGAAGCTCACGACCCTGCCACCCAGAGCATCAAGATCACCCTGACCAAGGATGACGTGGCCACGCTGCAGAGCAGCACCACCGTTCAGAAAATGCTGACCGACTCCGGCTCCATGACCGAGGAAGAAGCCGCTGCCGAGCTGAAAAAGGCCATGGACAACATGGAAAAGATGGACGTGGTCATGACCATGTATGCCGACGACAGTCATCTGGTGGCCCTGGAAATGACCATGGATTCCGCCATGACCGTGACGGATGATGACGGCGAAGCCGAAAAGGAAAGCGTCCAGATGACCGCCACGTATAACCGCCTGACCGTTGACGGTACCGTCAACCACAGCGCCACCATGATGCTGGGCGAGGACGGCGAGACCGAAGCCGATCTGGCCTTCGTGCTGACCGAGGAGGACGGCTCCTATACGCTGGACGGCGCTATGAACGAAGTGGACGATGGCAAAGAAGAACCCATCCTGACCGTCAAGGGCGTGCTGAACAGCGCGGACAGCAAAGCCGACGGCTGGCTGGCCATGCTGGCGGACGAAAACCAGATCACCTTCACCTATACCGGCAGCACCGAGGGCGATCAGACCGAGCGGTTGGTCTCCCTGTACGCCCGGGAGAACGCCGTGGCCATTACGGAGCTGGCCGCTTCCGAGCGCCCGCTGTTCTCGCTGCGGGTGACCACCTCCGAAAACGCGGATGACAACGCCCTGAAGGCCATCGAATCCGCCACCGCGGAAAACGCCGTGCAGCCCCTGCAGATGAGCGATGATGAACTGACCGAGTATCTTACCTCCATCAGCACCAACGCCACGCAGGTGCTCTACACCGTGCTGAGCAAACTGCCCTCCAGCGTGATCGAACTGCTGACCGCTACGAACGGGAACTAAGGCCCTATTCTCTGGGGGACTGCGCGGCTGCGCAGTCCCTTTTTCCTATCTCACCCAGAAGGGAACGGAATGCAATGACAGATGGATGGTATTTTGCCTCGCTGTTGGGCTGGGCGCTGGCGTGGATGGCGCTGGTGCGCCCGCTGAGGCTGGGCCAGGCGCTGCTGTGCGCCATATGCGGGATGCTGCTGACGGCCTATCTCGGCGTGATCGTGCTGCCGCTGCGGCAGGTGACGGCCTATTTTCTCATGGCGGGCGGTCTGGCCGCGCTGGCGGCAGGGCTGGTGCTGCTCCTGCTGGACAAGCGGCAGCTTCGGCAGCGGGTGCTGCGGCCTTCCCTGCTGATCTGGCTGCTTTTGTGCGCCGGGTGTTTCCTTGCGCTGAAGGACGTGCTGATCACCGATCATGACTCCTATTCCTACTGGATGCGCATCGTCCGAGAGCTGTACACCGACGGGCGTTTCCCCATCCACATGGATACCAACATGAGCCACACCGACTATTTTCCCATGCTGGCGGCGCTGCAATACTGTGTGGTGCAGGTCTTCGGCTGGCAGGACGCGGGGCTTCTGATGGTGATTGCATCGGCGATTCTGGCCGCCTGTATGGCGATGGGCGACCTGCTGGAAGGCACATGGCTCCCGGCGCTGACCGGGGCCGTGCTGGCCTATCTGTTCTCGGCCTTTGGGCTGACCGTCTTTTCCACCCGGGGTGACGGACCCATGGCGGCGCTGCTGACGGCGGGGCTCCTGTGCCTGTTCTTCCGCAGGGACGACCGGCCCGCCTCGTGGCTGCCCTCCCTGTGCGCCGCGGCGGTGTTGACCGGCATGAAGATCTATTCCGGCCTGTTGTTCGCGCTGGTCATCGGCGCGTCCATGCTGTTTTCCATCCCCGGCGTGAAAAGATCCGGCCAGCCCGTCCGGGCGCTGTGCTGGATGAGCTGGCTGGCCGTGCTCCTGCCGGTCATCGTGCATTTCTCATGGTCGATTTTGTACCACTATCATTCCCAGCTGGCCTATGAACAGGCGGAGCTGGCGAAAGCCGCCTACGGGCTGACCCCTGCCGTTTCCAGTGTCAGTGCGCCCTCCCTCGCCAGTCTGCTGGGCGGCAATCCCCGCACCGGCGAATTGATGGGTTCTCTGAGCAGCGGGCTTTGGGCGCGGCTGCAGCCGTTGGTCGCCCAATTCGGCGATTCCCTCTGGCACAGCGCTTATCCGTGGCTGCTGGTGGGCGTGGGGCTGGCGATCGTGCTGGCGGCATTCCAGCCCAAGGCCCAGCGCCGGCGGACGCTTGGCGCGCTGCTGGCCTTGGCCGTAGCCGCGCTGTGCTACACGCTGGGCCTGATCGCCGGTTTCGTGGTGCAGGAGGAGATCGCCGCCGTAGCGCTGAACTACATGAACACCGCGTTCACCCCGGTACTGCTGTTCTTCGGGTTTCTGCTGATCCGCCTGCTGGCGGGGCAGGACGAGGCCTGGCGTTTCCCGGCGAAGCTGCCCGCCCATTGGCCGGTAGCGGCGATCCTGCCCCTGATGCTGCTGATCCAGCCGCCGGAGGCCTTCGCCGCCCAGCTGCCTGTCCAGAACGACGAAGGCTTCCTTCGCCCCTTTGCCGTCGAATACTACGAAGACGAGCTGGACTCTTTCCCCTTTGAGGAATACGCCAACCGCCACGCCCTGCTGATCGACTGCAGCTATGCATCCGCGGAGATCAAGAGCAGCAGCGGCAAGACCCACGCCTATCAATATTTTGCTCTACCCATGCGGATGCACATCGTCCAGTATCCCGTGGAGGATTACGACCGTCTGGGCGAGCTGACCGCCGACAACATTTACCGGCTGCTGCGGGAAAACCGCTGCGACTTCCTGTTCCTGCGCATCGACGACTACCTGTACTGGGAGCAGATCGACGAGGCGCTGGGCTTGGAGGAACAGTGCGGCTGGCCGGAACCCGTGGGTGTATACGCCGTCTCCTACGATGGAGATGAGATCACCTTTTCTTCCTTCGACGAATAAAGACAAAAAACGAGGGACTGCTTCTCCGTTTCAGGAAAGCAGTCCCTCGTTTTGGCTTTACCGATTCATCAGATCATACATCATGACCGCCGCGGCGATACCCGCGTTCAGGCTTTCCGCACCGCCCCGCATGGGCAGCTTATAGCGGAAGCTGCACTGGGCGAGAATTTCCTCCGTCAGCCCCGCGCCTTCGTTGCCGATAAGCACACAGAGCTTGTCCGGGCGAGTACCCCGCTGATAGAATGGCTGGCCGCGCAGCTCCGCGCCGATGACGGCCCAGCCGTTCGTCCGCAGCCAGCGGGCCGCCTCCGCGCTGTTTTCCACAAAGGTCATGGGCACCCGGAACAGGCTTCCCATAGTGGCCCGCATGGTTTTGGGGGCGAAGGGATCGGCGCAGCCCGGGGTCAGGATGCAGCCGTCAAAGCCCGCCGCGTCCAGCGTCCGCAGGATGGTGCCCACGTTGCCGGGGTCCTGCACGTTTTCCATCAGGAGCAGCTTTTGTCCCTGCCGTTCCAGCGGACAGGGTTTCGGCAGACCGCAGACGGCGGCGATTCCCTGCGGCGTTTTCACCTGCGAAATGGTTTCCAGCACCGCCGCGCTCACTTCGTAGACCGCGCATTCCGTCTGCCGGGCCAGCGCCAGCAACGGGGCGAACCGCTCCTGCTGGCCGTCCTCCACAAACAGGGCGGAGACCTTTTCCGGGCAGACCCGCAGGGCTTCGCCGGTCATGTGCTCGCCGTCGCAGAGGAACGCGTCCTGCTCCCGGCGGCCTTTGGCGGTCAGCAGCGCCTTGGCGGACTGCACCACCGGATTTTTCGTACTGGTCAGCAGCATTTTACATCCGCTCCGGCGCTTCGATACCAATCAGATACAGACCGGTCTTGATGGTATTCTTTACCGCTCTGGTCAGACGGACGCGCGCCTCCCGCACAGGAGCTTCCTCCACGATAATGCGGTTCTCATAGTAGAACTTGTTATAGGCCTTACACAGCTCGGTAACGGCCCGGGTGATGATGCTGGGCTCGTAGCGGCTGGCAGCCTCCCGCACTGTTTCGGGGAAACGGCTCAGCTGCCGCAGCAGCTCCTGCGCATAATCGTCGGACAGGGCGCTGTAATCCGGCTCGGCGGGTTCCATCCCTTCGGCCTTGCGCAGTGCGCTGCAGCAGCGGGCATGGGTGTACTGCACATAGGGGCCGGTTTCGCCGTCGAAGCTCAGCACCCGATCCCAGCTGAAGTCAATATCCTTGATGCGGCCGTTCTGCAGGTCGGCGTACACGACGGCGCCCACGCCCACCTGACGGGCCACCTCGTCCTTATTTTCCAGATTGGGGCTCTTTTCCTCGATAATGGCCCGGGCCTTCTCGATGGCCATGTTGAGCACGTCCTCCAGGAAAAGCACATGTCCCTTCCGGGTGGACAGGCTCTGGCCCTCATAGGAGATCATGCCGAAGGCCACGTGAACCAAATCCTTATACCACGGATAGCCCATCTTTTCGATGACCTTGAACCACTGGCGGAAGTGGAGATCCTGCTGATAGGCTACCACGTACAGGCACTTGTCGAAATCATAGGTCTCCTTACGGTACAGGGCGGCGGCGATATCGCGGGTAGCGTAGATCGTGGTGCCGTCCTTTTTCAGGATCAGGCAGGGGGGCATTCCGCTCTTTTCCTCGTCCAAGTCTACCACGGAAGCGCCGTCGGAAATGGTCAGCAGATTCTTCTCCCGCAGCTCCTCCACCACGCGGTCGGTCTTGTCCACGTAGAAGCTCTCGCCGTTGTAGCTGTCGAACTGCACGCCCAGCAGGTCGTAAACGGGCTTGGCGTCCCGCAGGGTCAGCTCCTTGAACCAGTTGAACAGTTCCAGCGCCTCCGCGTTGCCGTCCTCGATGGCCTTGAACCAGCGGCGGCCCTCGTCCTCCAGCTCGGGATGCTGCTCCGCCTCCTCATGGAATTTCACATACAGGCGGGTCAGCTCTGGCACGCCCTTGGCTTCCACCTCTTCCCGGCTGCCCCAGGTCTTGTAGGCATAAATCAGCTTGCCGAACTGGGTTCCCCAGTCGCCCAAATGGTTGATGCTGACCGTCTTATATCCCAGAAAGCGGTAGATGCGGGCCAGGCTATGGCCCAGCATGGTGGTGCTCAAATGGCCGATATGGAACCGCTTGGCGATATTGATGGAGGAATAGTCCAGGCAGATGGTCTTTCCCGCGCCTTCCTGCCCCGCGCCGTAGTTTTCCCCGGCGGACAGTACGGTTTCCAGCGTTTCCCGGGCGAAATTATCCCGGTTGAGGAAAAAATTCAGGTAGCCGCCCTGCTGCTTGGCTTCGCACAGGCGCCCGGCGGAAATGGCTCCCGCCAGATTTCCGGCGATCTGGGGCGGGCCCATGTGCAGGGTGCGGCTCAGCTTAAAGCAGGGGAAGGCGTAATCGCCCATTTCTTTTTCCGGGGGGATTTCCAGCATGTCGGCGATCGCAGACGCATCCGGCAGGCCGTCCACCCCGGGGTAGCAGGCCTCGATGGCCTCGGTGATCACATTAGCAAGGCTTTGCTTGGTGTCCATTCTTCGTTTCTCCTTTTTCTTTCGGGGTCAGGGATGCAGCACCGTGCCCATGGGGTCGCCCTCCAGCACCCGCAGAATATTGGTGGGAGGCTCCAACCCGAACACGCGCACCTGCGGCACATGATTATCCCGCAGCAGGATGAACGCGGTCGCGTCCATCACCTTCAGGCCCCGTTCGGCGGCTTCGCCGTAGGAAATATCGGAAATCAGGGTGGCGCTGGGGTCTACGTGAGGGTCGGCGGTATACACGCCATCGATATTCTTGGCCATGAGCACCGCGTCGCATTCCAGTTCGATGGCGCGCAGGGCCACGCAGGTATCGGTGGTGAAGCAGGGGTTTCCAATGCCGCAGCTCAGCAACAGGATCTGGCCCTGACGGAGTTTTTCCATCGCGGCGACGGTATGATAGGTTTCGGCGATCCGGGGCATTTCCAGCGCGCTCATCACCGTGGCCCTTGCGCCCAGATGTTCCAGCGTATCCCGCATATACAGGCAGTTCTGCAGGGTGCCCAGCATCCCCATCTGATCGGCGGCCACAGTACCCATGCGCATGGCGGCTCCCCGGCGGCCGCGCCACACGTTGCCGCCGCCGATGACCACGGCCAGCTCCACGCCGGTTTTCTGCACGTCGATGAGCATCCGCGCGGCCTCTTCAAATTTTTCATGGCAGAATCCATGTCCGTCCACGCCCAGCGCTTCGCCGCTCAACTTCAAAATGACCCGATGATAAGTCGCCATTTTGTTTCCCCCTTCTTCGCATATCCTGTGCCAAAGAAAAGGGCCGCTGCAGGAAGAACGGAGGGAGCGGGGCCAAAGCCCCTCAAGTTCCTCGTTTTCGTGCAACGGCCCTTCAGGGGGCGCTGCCCCCTGAAAACCCCCGCTCAAGGGTTATAACCCTTGAGAATCCCACCGCTGACCGCGCAAGCGCGGTCAGGTCGTTGGGCGATGGAGTTTGCATTTGTCATAGACAAATCAATACTTTCATGTAAAACTCACCGATGAAATTCCGACCCAAGCTGCGAGCCGCGAGGCCTGTCGCCGAGCGGCGGTAACTTCACCGCCAAGCAGCTTTCCCACGACTATTCCCGCGCCCTTTGGGCGCGGTCCGGGGTGCAGGGCCTCAGGCCCTGCCTGCCATCTGAGCGGCGATTTCTTCCGCGAAGTTGTCCTGGCGCTTTTCGATGCCTTCGCCGCGCTCAAAACGCTCGAAGCGCACGATGTCAATGTTCGCGCCGATCTCCTTGGCGGTCTCGGCCATGACCTGCTTGATGCTCTTGTCGCTGTCCTTCACGAAGGGCTGCTCCAGCAGGCAGACTTCCTTGTAGTACTTCTCGATACGGCCTTCGACCATCTTGTCCACGATCTTCTCGGGCTTGCCTTCGTTCAGAGCCTGAGCACGGAGGATTTCCTTTTCCTTGTTCAGGTTCTCAGAGGGCACTTCGTCCTTGCGGACATAGGAAGGACGGGCAGCGGCGATCTGCAGGGCCACGTCATGATAGAACGCCTTGAAAGCGGGCGCGGAGAAGGTAGCGGGATTGTCGTTCTTGGTCTCCACCAGAACGCCGATCTTGCCGCCCATGTGGATATAGCTTTCCACAGCGCCGTCCTTGGTCTCGAAACGGGCGAAGCGGCGGATGGAGATCTTCTCGCCGATGGCAACGGTCGCGTCGCTCACCAGGTCGGTGATGGTCTTGCTTTCGTCGTCCACATACTTCTGAGCCAGCAGCTCGTCCACGTCAGCGGGCTTGGCCAGCGCGATGTGCTTGGCGACCTTGGCGCAGAAAGCCTTGAAGTTGTCGGTGTTGGCAACGAAGTCGGTCTCGCAGTTCACTTCCACGATCACGCCCACGGACGCGTCGTCGGATACATAGCTGGCGACCAGACCTTCGGCGGCGATACGGCCGGCCTTCTTGGCGGCGGCGGCAAGGCCCTTTTCACGCAGCCATTCGATGGCCTTTTCCATTACGCCCTCGGCTTCGGTCAGGGCCTTTTTGCAGTCCATCATACCGGCCTGGGTCATTTCGCGCAGTTCCTTTACCATCTGAGCGGTAATATTCGCCATAGGGATCTCTCCTTTTTTAATAAAATAAACAGGGAGTGCCAGAGGGAGAAACTTCCCTCTGGCAGTCTTTGTGCTGAATTATTCTTCCACCTTGGCGGTTTCTTCTTCGGGAGCGGCTTCACCGGCGGCGTCCTGCTCGCCCTGCTTGCCTTCCAGAACGGCGTCCGCCAGCTTGCCGGCGATCAGCTTGACCGCACGGATGGCGTCGTCGTTGCCGGGGATGACGTAGTCCACTTCGTCAGGATCGCAGTTGGTGTCCACGATGGCGACGATCGGGATGCCCAGAGCGCGGGCTTCGGACACGGCGATGTGTTCCTTGCGGGGGTCAACGATGAACAGCGCGCCGGGCAGCTTCTTCATTTCGCGGATGCCGCCCAGATTGTTTTCCAGCTTTTCGCGCTCATTCTGCAGCTTGATGACTTCCTTCTTGGGCAGCAGCTCGAACTGGCCCTGCTGTTCCATCTTGTCGATCTGGTTCAGGCGCTCCACGCGGGTGCGGATGGTGCGGAAGTTGGTCAGCATACCGCCCAGCCAGCGGTTGTTGACATAGTACATGTTGCAGCGCTGCGCTTCGGAAGCGATGCTCTCCTGAGCCTGCTTCTTGGTGCCGACGAACAGGATACTCTTGCCTTCCATGGCCAGGTCGCGCACGAAATTGTAGGCTTCGTCCACCTTGCGGACGGTCTTCTGCAGGTCGATGATGTAGATGCCATTGCGCTCGGTGAAGATGTAGGGGGCCATTTTGGGGTTCCAGCGGCGAGTCTGATGACCGAAGTGCACGCCCGCTTCCAGGAGCTGTTTCATGGAAATAACTGCCATTTGGGGTTCCTCCTTGTTGTATCCACCCTTTGCGTCGCTTCAGCGCGGTCACTCCGCCGTCAGGCGAAGCACAAACGCGCCATCGACAAAGGTGCGTAATCGGGTAGATTATAGCAGACTTATTCGCAAAATGCAAGAAAAAAACAACCTTTTCAACGGTTTGAGAAAGATTTTTTGGAAGAATACGAAGGAGCCGCCCGTTTGCGCAGGCGGCTCCTCTTCCGGGTCCCCTTATTCGGCGTCCCACAGGCGCAGGATGCGCAGCAGCTGATCCGCCTTGTCGGCGGAGAAAAGATACCCCGTCGTCTCGTTGATGGGCATCAGATAACTGCTTTCATCGTAGAGGAAGAAAACGAAGGTTTCCTTCCCGCCCGTTCTGGTGACGATCTGAGCCTCCAGCACCGGCGTGGTGCCGGGCGTTTCGGTAACGCGGCCCGTGGCCTTCATGGCGGAGAGCTTCTCAAACAGCTGCTCCCACCGGGGCGTTTCGGCTGCGGTTTCCGTTTCGGTATCGTCGCTTACGTCGGAAGTCTCATCCGCCGCATCTTCCTCCGCAGCCGCCGTTTCGTCGCTGTCTGCGGCATACTCCCACAGCTGATCGCCCGCCTTGACGGAGATCGTGCTGACTTCTTCCGCTGTCAATTCGGTCAATGCGGCGTCATACAGAGAGCCGACGTCCGCTTCCAGCAGAAAGGCAACGTCCGCCGTGTACACCATGGCGGAATCCGGCAGACGGACATAGTGCCCGCCCTCGTCTGCTTCAGCTCCCGCCAGCAGCTTCCAGACGATCGTCTCGCCGTCATACAGGGTGATGGCCGTGGCCTGTTCGTCCGTCAGGCCGTAGCCGGACAGGGCTTCATCATCGGCGTTGACCGCCTTGAGCTCCGTCCAGCTCAGGTTTTTAGCTTCGTCAATCAGGGCTTCCACTTCGCTGCCGTCCAATTTTTCGCCGGTAGCTTTCCATATCCAGCGCAGGGAGGCTTCTTCGCCTTCCGTCTTTTCAGCAGTTCCTTCCACGTCCAGCGTATCGCCTACCACCAGCCGGGTCACGTTTTCCACGGCGGGCAGTTCTTCCGACTGGGCAAAGGACAGCAGGCTTCCGCTGAAATCGCCGCTCAGCGCATCCGCCACGGTATAGACCGTGCCGTCCTCCCCGGAAAGGCTCAGGTAGTACCCGTCTCCGAAAGGCGTTTCATCGCCCATGGAATAGACGGTTTCCGTGCCGTCGCTCCAGCCCGCTGTCAGGGTAAAAGCCGGTTCCAACAGGCCGTAATCTTCGGGTTTTTCCACATTTTCCAGCTTTCGGTCCGCCTTCAGCGCCGTCAGCGTTTCCGCCAAACCTTCAACGCTGTCCTGCTTCACGGGAAAGGCTTCGTCTCCCTCCACGCGCCATTGGCCGTCCGTTTTGACAAAGTGCAAGGTCTCCTGCTCCTCCCCATCGCCGGAAGTCCATTGCAGGCTCGTCATCTCCTCCGCCGTATGGGAGGTCAGCGGATAGGCTCCGCTTTCCTCCGTCACAGCCTCGGGCTGGGAGGATACGCCCTTCTGTACGCCTACGTAAACCAGCACCAGCACGGCCAGTACGCCGGCCAGAATCAATGCTCTCTTGCCACGTTTCAACGCCGTTTCCTCCTTATGCAGATCACAATGCCCAGCGCGATCAGCGCGGCGGGGAGAATGCCGATCATCACGGCGCTCCACAGGGAGTTTTCCGCGCCGGTCACGGTCAGACCGTCCTCATCCAGACTCTTGGAGCGGATGGAAATGGTCTCCTCCTGTCCGGCCATCCAGTCCACGGCGTTCATCAGCAGATTGCCGTTGGCCCCGGACACCATGGCGTTCACGTTGTCGTCCAAAAATTCCGACGAAGCGATCCACACCAGCCGCCCTTCGCCCAGCTCGGATGCGGCCGCCACATGGAACTGGCCTTCCTCGTCGCCGTCCTCTTTTTCCACGGTGGTGGCGTTCATGCCCGCCGCCTTGGTATAGGCGCTTTCGGAGGTGGTCAGCAACCACGTGACCGCGGCGGAAGAATCCTCCATCTCCTCAAGGGGCTGCGTCATGGGCACCAGAATATAGTACCGCCCGCTGGTAAAGGGGCTGGTGATGGTGTGGCTTTCCAACGTGGGCAGCAGATAATGGGGATAACGGTTCAGATGCATCTGGCCGTCGCCCTCCATGATGAGCCCCTGACCGACGGTCAGACCCATGGCTTTGGTCACGGTGAGCAGATTCTCCATTTTTCCCTGCTCGATGTAGCCGGTCAGCAGCAACAGCCGTCCGCCGTTTTCCACATACTGAACCAGCATTTCGGCCTCGTCGGCGCGTTAATCATGACCACGCTGGCGTCCTCGGGCACGCTCTCCATGGAAAGCAGACTCAGAGTCTCGGTCTCCACGTTGTCGCCCGCCAGCAGTTCCTCCATGTAGTCGCTGAGTTCGCTTTCGCCATGGCCGGTAAGTTGGTACACCTTGGGCAGGTTCTGGCTGGACACATAGTGAATGGCGTTGGTCAGCGCGTTCTCGCCGTCAAAGCTGGTGGAGGTATCGTACTGATAGGTACTGTAGTTCATGCTGTAGTCCGTCACATAAATGTCGCTGTAGCTGACCAGCCGGCTCCGCCCGCCGCCGTCCACCAGCACGCTGTTGGCATACAGCTGGTTGATGTCCAGATCATAAGCGTCCAAAAACGTGGGCTGTTCCGTGGGATCCACGTTGGACACATGAATGTGGCTGTTCAGCTCCGCATAGCTCTGCAACAGGCGGGAGATGGTATCGTCCTCGTTGCCGCGCAGGGCCAGCAGGTACAGGTTCACATCCGTATCCAGACTGGCGGCGATGCGCCGGGTCTGGTCGGACAGGGTATACAGGGACTGCGCCGTCAGGTCGATCTGGGTCGCCGTCTGAGGAAGGGCCTGCACCGCCAGATTGGCCAGTACGGCGATGGCGATGACCACTGCCGCGGCGAAAGCGGAATAGCTGCCCGCCTTGAAGCGGCTGCCAAACATCTGGCGGAGTTTGGACGGTTTCTTTCCGGAATTTGCGGTCTTCATTCACTCCACCTCCTCTTCTCCAGCGCCTGCACGGACAGGAACAGGAACACGCCCGTCACGGACAGGTCGTACACCACCGCCGTCAGGTCGAACACGCCGTCCACAAAGCTGTCGAAGCGGTCGAACACGCTCAGCTGATTCATAATGTCGCTGAAAAGGCCGGAGAAGGCGCTGGAATCCTGACTGTACCAGAGATACAGGCCGCCTGCCAGTACCGCCAGCACCAGCACGGATACCGGCGCGTTTTTCGTCAGCAGGTACAAAACCAGACACAGCACCGCCGCCACGATGATCAGCGCCGTCAGGGAGGCCGACGCAGCGGTGGATACGTAGCTGGCCAGCCCGCTCATGAAGTAAAGCACCAGCATGACCACCAGCGTGATCACCGCGGCGGCCACCTGATTTTCCGTCACGGACGATACGAACAGGCCGATGGACAGAAGGCACGCGCCCAGCAGGAAGAAGCCCGCCAGCGCGCCGTAGGCCGTCTGCAGGGGCACGGTGCCGAACTGGGACAGGATCAGGGGATAAAGCCCCATAATGGCCGTGGGCACCAGCAGTACCACCAGCATGGCCAGATACTTGCCCACCACCACACTGGATAGGCTGATGGGCAGAGAATAGAGCAGCTGATCGGTCTTCTGCTTCTTTTCCTCCGCCACGCTGCGCATGGTCAGGATGGGCACGGCGATCAGGTACAGAAAGCTGATGGAGCTGAGCACCCGCTCAAAGTGGGCGGTGTAGCCGCTCAGGTTGTACACCATGGTGTAAATGCCCGCAAAGATCAGAACGAACGCGGAGAACAGATAGCCCATCATGCTTTTGAAGTATCCGTTCAGTTCCCGGCGAAATACGGCGATCACGATTCCTCACCCGCCTTTTCTTCCGGCGCTTCCGCCGGTGCTTCGGTTTCTTTGGAGGCAGAGACAGCCTCCGGCTGGGCTTCGCCGCCTGTCAGCTCCAGGAACACGTCCTCCAGGCTGGCCTTTTCCGTGCGCAGCTCCAGAAGCGGTACCTTTGCCTCGGCAAAGGCATTGAACAGCGCTTCCCGAACGTCCTGCCCCTCGACGGGGGTCACATCGACGGCGGTCAGGCCATCTTCCTCCGCAAAGGCAAGGCTTTCCACGCCATCCACCTTTTCCACGATCGGGCGAACCGTTTCTTCCTCCGCCCGAGTCAAAAGCCGCAGGTTTTCGCGGCCCCGCATCAGCTTTGTCAGGTTTTCGGCGGTATCGCAGGCCACCAGCCGCCCTTTGGAAAGGATCAGGATGGAGTCGCACACCGCCTGTACCTCGCTCAGAATGTGACTGGACAAGACCAGCGTATGCTCCTTGCCCAGTTCCCGGATCAGCTCGCGGATCTCAATGATCTGCGCCGGGTCCAGACCCACCGTAGGTTCGTCCAGAATGATGACCTCCGGGTTGCCCAGCAGGGCCTGCGCAATGCCCACCCGCTGGCGGTAGCCCTTGGACAGGTTGCGGATCAGCCGCTTTCTCACGTCGGCGATGCGGGTCTTTTCCATCACCGTCTCGATCTGCCGGGCGCTTTCCTCCCGCCGCAGGCCCTTGGCCCGGGCCACGAAGTGCAGATATTCCTCCGGCGTCATATCGCCGTACAGGGGCGGCAGCTCGGGCAGATAGCCGATGTGCTTCTTGGCCTCCATGGGTTCCTCCGCCACGTTGTGGCCGTCGATGAGCACTTCTCCCTCCGTGGCGCCCAGACAGCCGGTCATGATGTTCATGGTGGTGGACTTTCCCGCGCCGTTCGGGCCAAGGAAACCGTACACCACGCCCCTGTCGATGGAAAACGACAGGTCGTCCACCGCCAGATGCGTTCCGTAACGCTTGGACAAATGCCGTACCTCGATCAATTCCGTTTCTCTCCTTTCGCCGTTTCATCAGCAGTTTGAGGATAGGAAATTTATCTGTGCGTCAGGTGATGGTTTGACGGCGGAACCGTTAACAAAATATGTCCAACCTGAAAACGGCGCGAAAAAGCCCGCAGGAACGAAATCTTCCTGCGGGCGCTATGAAATGGAGCGTTCTTTTCACCCTTCCCGGCGTTCGTGAAGGATCTGGAACCCTTTGGCCGGAAGACGGAGCGTCTGCCCCGCCAACTCGCCGATGCCGTAGTCCGCCTCCAGCGAGCGCGTCAGGCGGCAGACCTGCTCCCGGGGCAGGGAGCTAAAAACAAAAATGTACCGTTCCGTTTCGGAAAACCGGGTCACCACGCTGAGACCGTAGGCCATCTCCACCGGCGGCAGCGAAACGCCGCAGCGTTCCAGCAGCCAGCGAAGCAGCGCGGGCGCGTCCTCGGGGGCCGGAGCCGTGCCCAGATACAGGGCGCTGCCCTTTCCATAGGGATGCTCGGTCAGCACAGGCCAGCCGTCCCGGTAAGTGCCGCGAAATACGCCCAGCACCTCCGCGCCCTCGGATTCCAGTGTTTCCTGCCAGAAGTGGCTTCGGATGGTCAGTTCCCCGATCCGCACCGGCGCGTCGGTCTGGCCGTCAACGACCGGCTCCATCTCCACCACATGCATCCCGAAAAAGTCCGTCATGCCCACCGGGCTTTTTTCGAAAATGCCGCTGCCCCATTCATCCCTGCTGAACGCCATGGTCATGGCCAGCAAGTGCCCGCCCTTTTCGGCATAGTCCCGGCACTTCCGACGGAAGTCCTCCGGCAGGATGGGCGCAAAGGGCACGAGGACCAGCCGGTAGCCGTCCAGCGGATGGTCGGCGCCGATCAGATCCACATTCACGCCCAGCGCCGCCAGCTGCCCTACCAGCTGCTGTGCATAGCCTTCGTAGGTAAATTCCTTTTGGATGGGCTTGATGCGGTTGGCCCACAGGCTGTTGTAGTCCAGCACCACGGCCACTTCGGAGACCACTTTGGTGCGGTTCAGGATCGGCTCGCAGGCCGCCAGATCCTGTCCGGCCTGACAAAGCTCCTCATACCGCCGGCCCGGGATGCGGTTCAGGTCGATGAGCGCCGAGCCCAGATTCTCAAACCCGGAAGGAAACACGGAGTACTTGAACGCCGTGATCAGCTCCGCGCCGGAAGCGTAGGCAAAGGCCATGTTCTGACGGAAGGTGCCGGGCGTGCCCATGGGCATTCCCTGATAGGCCCAGTTGCCGTGGCCGCCGCCGCAGAGGGTCTCCAGCAGCCAGAAATCCCGCTGCTTGTAGCTGCGGGCCATGGCGTAGACCGACGCAGAGCCCGCCTTGGTCTCATCCAGCGCATAGGGGTAATGATCCACCGCCGCCACGTCCTCATAGCGGGCCAGTTTGAAGTAGTCGATGGCGTTGGTACCCAGATGGGTGGTATTGTGGGTGACGGGCTTGTCGCTGAAGCGGCGCAGTGCGTCCCGCTGCAGACGGAAGTAATCCACCAGACTGTCGCTGGCGAAGCGCTCAAATTCCAGCCGCAGGGCGGGCATATTGGTGCCCCGCCAGCCCAGATTGCTTTTCGCGTCTTCCCGGGAACCGGCGGCGGGCGGCTCTACCTGTTCAAAACCGTCGAAGCGCTGCCCCCAGAACAGGGAACCGAAGGCTTCGTTCAGCGCACCGATATCCCCATGAAATTTTTCCTTCATGGCTTCCTTGAACTTACGGCGGCAGACGGGGCACTGGCAGCGGTCCGAATGCTCCTGCCCCATTTCGTTATCCACCTGAAAGCCCAGCACATAGGGATTGCGCCCGAAGCGGCGGCTCATTTCCAGACAGATCTTTTCCGTAAGATCCCGGAAAATGGGCGAGTTGTAGCAGTGATAGTGCCGCCCGCCGTAGCTGCGCTGCACGCCCAGATTGTCCACATACAGCGTTTCGGGATACCGGCGGGCCATCCAGACGGGCTGACAGGCGGTGGGGGTGCACAACACGGTGTAAATGCCGTTTTGCCCCAGCCGGTCGACGATCTCCTCCAGCCAGTCGAAATCGTACACGCCCTCTCGGGGTTCCATCAGGCACCAGCAGAATTCCGCCATGCGCACCACGTTGAAGCGGGCCCGGCGCATATTCTCGATGTCCTCCCGGATAAAGGCTTCCTGTTTTTCTTTAGGGTACAGTTCCGGGTAATAGCAAACGCCAAAGTATTTTTCCATCGTTCCTGTTCCCGGCGTTCCGCCGCCGGTTTTCCTCCCCTGCTTGAAATTTTTCGGCAGATTCTTTCGATTTTGCAACGTTCATGCTATACTTTTACGGAAATGATTGTACGGTTGTCAGATAACCCGCGCAAGGTATGTTTCTCTTTTCTTTTGTATTTTTCGATCAGTCGGGAGGCAGAAGATCATGCCGCTTTCGGAAGATTTTGACGCTCTGCGCCTGCATCTTGTAAGCGCCGTGCCCCAGTTTTGGGCCGACCGGGGCCATTACAGCTATCTGGAGTCCCCCCGGCCGGAGGACGCGCTGCTGTTCTTTCTGCCGGAGGAAAGCGGCTGCCGCTTTACCCTGCGGCTGAATGGCGGCGCGGTGTTCCATCCCCGGCAGGGCGACATTTTCTATACGCCCCGGGGCAGCCGCTTCGCCCTGCAGGTGGACAATCCCGCCCATCCAAACGTCAACCTGCCCCACGGCCCCAGAATCGTTACCAACCTGTGCGTCAAGTTTTTGGCGCTGGATGAAGCCGGGCAGCCCGCACGGCTGGGCGAGTTTTCCCCCATCGTGCCCCCGGCTGCGTTGGCTGGGCAATGCGATCTGCTCCTCCGCCAGCTCGCCAGCCTGTACTGGGACGTTCACGGCTCCCAGCTGCTTTTGCAGGCCAAGCTGTATGAACTGATCTACCTGCTGCGCCAGAGTCCCGGGTTTGCCGGGCAGCGGCTCATGGCCCTGCAGCCCGCGTTGGAGCACATCCGCCGCAACCTTGCGGGCGGCCTGAGCATCCCCCGGCTGGCAGAGCTGTGCGGCATGAGCGAAGCCGCCTTCTACCGGGCCTTCCGGGCCTGCGTGGAGCTTTCGCCCAAGCAGTACTGGCTTCAGCTGCGGCTGGATAAGGCCCGCCAGCTGTTGACCGACGACACCCTCAGTGTGGCGGATATTGCCTTTCATCTGGGTTTCTGCGACGAAGCCCATTTCTGCAAGCTGTTCCGCCGCTACACCGGCTTTACGCCCGGCCAGTACCGGCGCTACCCGGTTTAAGTTCATCCCCTTGCCAATCCCCGCCCAGCCGTGCTAAAATGCCGATGCGCCCCCTCTTTGACCGGCGGCGCGGACGGGAGGAACGGTATGCCGAACATTCAGGACCACGCGCTTCAGATCGGCGGGCAGCGGCTGGCGGAGCGGGCCTTCGACGCGCTGGACAGTCTGATCCTGACCCAGCTGGTCTACATGCCCTTCGAGGGCTTTCTGGATCGCGGGGAAAGCCATACCGTCCGGGAATGCTGGGCCTTTCTGCGGGACTATGTGGAGCCGGAAAAGCTGGACCGCTTTCAGCAGAAGCGCTACCGACTGACGGAGGTCTGCGCCGGTCTGCCCCGCTATCAGGACTGGCAGGTGCACGACTATGTGAACCACATCGACCGCGAACAAAATATCCAGTTCTGCGCCGCCTGCTACGATCTGGACGACGGCGCGGTCTGCGTCAGCTTCCGGGGCACCGACCTGAATATCGCAGGCTGGGTGGAGGATATGAACATGTCCTTCATGGTGGTGCCCGCGCAGGAGGAAGCCGCCCGATATGTGGCGGATATTGCCGCCCGGACGGAGGGGCCGCTGGAGCTGACCGGCCACAGCAAGGGCGGCAATCTGTCGGTCTACGCCGCGTCTTTTGCGGGGGAGCAGGCGCAGCAGCGGCTCCGGGCCGCCTACAGCTTCGATGGGCCAGGCATGTATCAGCCCCAGCTCTACGCCGAGGGCTATCAGGCCGTCAAGGACCGCATCCACAGCTATATTCCCCAGAGCAGCGTCGTGGGGATGCTGATGTACTATCATCCCGTTTACACCGTGGTGGAGTCGGACGCCGTGGGTATCCTGCAGCACGACGCCATGACGTGGCAGGTGCGGGGCGGGCATTTCGTCTGTCTGGAAGGGCTGGACATGACGGGCCGCATCACCGACGAAGCCCTTCACAGCTGGATGGCCGGGCTGGACAGCGAAGCCCGAAAGACCTTCGTGGAGGTGCTCTATACCGTGCTGGAGGCGGCGCGCATCGAGTTGGTAACGGATTTTACCGACGACTGGCGGGATCGGGCGCTGAAAATGCTGGAAGCGCTGAAGGAGATCGACCCGGACACCCGGCGCAGCGTCCGGCTGACGCTGCAGGCCTTGTTCTCCGCCGGCGCTTCCGAGGTCATCAAAGCGGTGCTGCCCCGGACAGCCCAACGGGGCGCTCGCCTGGTGGAAAAGCTCAGCAATCTGGGCGAAGGCCCGGATTCCCTGCAGCTGGTGCGGCCCTCGGTGGTGTTTCTATCTCAGATTCGCGCCTACCGGCAGGAAATGCTGGACGCGGGCAGCAGCATGGACGGCTGCTCCGGGCTGGAAAATTTTGAGGACGCAGCCCGTTGGCTGGATCGAGTTCGCCGCCTGACCCGACCCGAGACCTGCCCCGAGGGGCTGGTGCCCTCCGACACCTATCTGGCCCTGCGGCTGAAGGACCGCCGGGTCGTGGGCATGATCGACCTGCGCCATTCCATCGACCATCCGGTGCTCTCCACATGGGGCGGACACATCGGCTATTCCGTGCGTCCCAGTGAGCGGGGCAAGGGCTACGCCGGGGAAATGCTCCGGCAGCTTTTCCCCCACGCCCGGCAGCTGGGGCTGAGCCGGGTGTTGGTCACCTGCAGCGAGGACAACCCCGCCAGTGAAAAAGTCATTGTGAAAAACGGCGGCGTGTTCGACAGTACATACGAGCACGACGGCGTTCGCACAAAGCGGTACTGGATCGCGCTGGCATAGCGTTCCGTCCGCTTTCCATCATGAAAGGAGCAACGATTATGAGCAATATCTGGCATGACATTTCCCCTTCCCGCATCACGGCGGAGGACTTTATCGCCGTCATCGAGATCGAAAAGGGCAGCAAGAAAAAATACGAGCTGGACAAGGAAACGGGTTCCCTGATCCTGGACCGCATCCTGTACACCTCCACCCACTATCCCGCCAACTACGGCCTGATTCCCCGCACCTATGCGGACGACAACGACCCGCTGGACGTGCTGGTGCTTTGCAGCGAGGTGATCCAGCCCCTGAGTCTGGTGCGCTGCTATCCCATCGGCGTCATTACCATGCTGGATCAGGGCAAGCTGGATGAAAAGATCATCGCCATCCCCTTCAAGGATCCCACCTACAACAGCTACCACGACGTCAGCGAGCTGCCCTCCCACATCTTCACGGAAATGTCCCACTTCTTCACCGTCTACAAAAATCTGGAGCAGAAGGAGACCATGGTGGACGAGGTGCGGGGCGCGGAGGATGCGAAGAAGGTCATCCAGAAGTGTCTGGATCAGTACATCGAAAAATTTTGCCGCTGAATGGTAAAAAAATGGCCCGCCGGGAGGATCACTTCCGGCGGGTCTTTTTTTGTCCAAAAATCGGCGGTGCAGGATGCGCTGCCCCGTGCCGGTGCTGGCGGCGGAGCCACGAAACTTTGTACCCCAGTTTTTTCCCGTGAACCAGCGAAGCGCTGTTCACGGGCGATAGTGGCCGATCAGGCTTTTCCAACAGTCTGCGGCCCGCCGAGGGGCACCCGGCGGGCCGTCTTTTATTTCTGCTTGTTTTTCTTAGGGGCCTGTGCAGCCTGTTTCAGACTGTCCTTGTACTTGCCGAAGGGGCTTTCCGGCTCCTGATGCACCAGCTCCGTATCCAGACTGCGGTAGCAGTTTTTCCCGAAGCCAGCGGCCAGCATAAAGCGCAGCTTCACCCACAGGCCTTGAGGCTTGTACAGGGCGTTGAAGATATCCCGCGCCTGACCGGCCAGTTTTTCCGTGGGTTCCAGACGGCTGTAGTTGCTCAGGGCCATCATGCGCCACAGGGGCGTGACCGGCACGGCAAAGGCGCGCTGCTTATCCATGCGGCGGGCAAAGCGCAGAGGCGTTTCTCCCTTCCGGGGCGTGCGGCCCGTCAGCTTCATCAGGGTATAGGCGGCGCTGCCATACAGGAAGATCTGATCCGATACGTTCTGCTGCTTTTTGGCCATCCGATCCGGCATCCGCAGGAAAATCCTGACGCAGACCGCGGCCACGGCCGCCAGCAACAGGAGCAGCAGCCACAGCCACGGAGAGGGCGGGTCTTTCTGGTCGGGCTCGTCGTCCGGGGTATCGGTATCGTCCGGTTCGTTGCTCTGCTCCGGGTTTTCCGGGCTGGGCGTGGGCTGATCCGGCTCGTCCTGCGGCGGTTCCGGGCTGGGGGTCGGCGTGGGTTCCGGCTCCGGGTCGTTCTGCGGGGGCTGCTGATCCACGTTCTGCTGGGCAGGGGTAGGATCGAAGGGCACCCAGCCGAAGCCCTCGAAATAGACCTCCGTCCACGCGTGGGCGTTCTGGCCCGTCACATAGGCAAAACCGCTGGAATCGGGCTGGGCCAGAAAGCCCTCCACATACCGTGCGGGCAGGCCCGCCATCCGGCACAGCACCGTCATGGCGGACGCAAAGTAGGTGCAGTAGCCCTCCTTGCCCACGTACAGGAAGTAGGTAACGAAGTCCTGATTTTCCGGCGGCGTGACCGGGCTGAGGGTATAGCGGTAGTAGCGCTGCAAATGCCGCAGAATGGCGCAGGCCTGCTCATAGGGCGTGGCCGCGTCGGCGATCATGCTGCGCATATCCTGATAGACCCGTTCTTCCAGATGTCCGGGCAGCGCGGTATACTTGGCGGCGATCTGGGCGTAATAGGGGTCGTTCTTGGGCGCGGCGTTGACGAGCGCGCCCAGCGAAGCGTCGCCGCCCTCGATCACCGGGGCATAGACGGTGTAACGGTCGCCCGAGATCAGGTCCCGGGTGATGAACAGCTCACTGGCCTCGTTGAAATAGGGCACCATGCTGCCGTAGGTGGTCAGGGAGCGCAGATAGGCGGGGGTGAAAACCGTGGATGCCGCGCTGTTCTGCATCTGAATGGAGATGGCCTTCTGATCCAGCAGGTTGCTGGCCTTCAGCACCGTCTCGGCGGGCATATTTTCCAGAAAAACCTCCTGCCGCAGGCTCCTCCAGCGGGGGTTGACGTACAGATACCGCCGTCCGGAGGAGGTGTCCCGCCAGCTGCGGCCGGTGTATTCGTCCTTGGTCACAGCCCGCAGCAGGGTCTTCTGGGAGGTCTTTACCGTCATGACCGGGTACTCGGTGGGCTCGGCCTCGCCGCCCAGCTTGCCGCTGCCCATGGGATAATAGCCGTAGCTGCCCAGCGTGAACACGTTGCGGGGCTCGGTAAAGAACAGGTAGTCGGTAATGGTCTGCTTCAGATTCATGGCCGCCTCATGCAGCGGCCCCAGCACCACGTTCTGGCCGGGTGCGATCAGCAGCCCCAGCGCCACCAGCATCGCCGCCATGGGCAGCACCTGAAACAGATTGCTTTTTTCATGGGAACTCTGGGCGATCAGGAGCAGCAGCGCCACCAGCGCGGGAGCGGCGTACCAGAGGAAGCCCTGCTTGCCCATGCTCCACAGGCCGAAAAGCACCATCACCACCATGGCGGTGGCGGGGATGTACCCCACGCCGCGCGCGGAGAAGGTATAGCCGATCACGGCAGCGACCACGGCCAGCAGCAGCGCGATCTGGGAGGAGAACAGCAGCGGCGCGGTGGTCACGCCGTTAAAATACAGCGAAATGGCTTTGATAGCCTCGACCGAAGAGGGAAAAAATCCGCCGCCCGGCAGGAAAAACTGCCCGATCAGCAGCGCTCCCAGCAGGGAAAAGCAGATCACCCGGGCTTTTTTGCCCGCAGCCTGAAAGGTCATCAGCGCGGTCAGGGCCGCCGTCGCCAGCGTGGCCGTCAGGAACGCGCTTTCCACGCCCAGCGCCCACAGCATGGGCCACAACAGGCCCAGCGCCAGCAGGAGCGCGGTCATCAGGCGGCTCAGGCGTTCGTTTGATAAAAATGCGGGTTTCTTCATCGCGTTTTTCAACTCCCCTGAGGCGTGACGTAGTTGACCTCCACGCCCGCCTGCTGCAGCCGTCCCACCAGCGCCAGCCGCTCGGGCCGGTCGGTGCGGAAGGTGACATAATACAGGCGTACATTGGGGCCCATGCGCTTCATGCGGATCAGCAGGTCGGCCACCTCGGAGGTCAGGCGAGTGGTGATGACGACCACCGCGCCCAGCTTGCGCAGCTCGGCCATCTGCATCATCAGCACCCGCTCAAAGCGCTCCGTCTCGTTGAAGGTGCAGCGGGCCAGCTCCTCCAGCAGCACGGGCAGGCCCATGTTGCTGGAATACTCCATGGGCCGGTCGCCCACCAGCGGCAGCCGCACCTGATTATCCTGCCGGATCTGGCAGGCCACCACGGAGGCGGCGGTTTCCAGCAGCGCGTCCTGCAAAAAGGCGGCATTTTCCTTCGGTACGCCCTCGTTCAGATGAGGCGGAGACGTATCCAGCATCACCAGTGCGTCGGGCAGGGCCGGTTCCTCAAACTGCCGGACGATCAGCTCCCGCTTCCGGGCGCTCATCTTCCAGTGGATGCGTTTCAGCGGGTCGCCCTGCTGATAATTGCGGAAATCGCTGGGGCTGGAGGGATCCTCCATGGCCCGCTTCATGGTTTCCACGCCCATATCCCCGGCGGCGAAGGTCAGCGGCTCCACCTCGAAGGGCACGGGCAGCACCAGCAGCTCCTGACCCGCCAGATCGGGCTGATGTTCTTTTTTGAAAAAGCCGAAAATATCGCTGACCACATAGCTTTCCACGCCGGGGAACATAGCGCCCACGTGGTCGGCCACGAAGCGGTGGGTCACCCGCTGGCGGCGCTTGCCCAAATGGGTCAGGTAGATCACGCCTGCGGGGGTATTGCTGGTGGCGCGCATATGCAAAGCGATGGGAGCGATGGGCAGCACGCCCTTATGGCTGACGGCGATCTCCATACTGACCACTTCGCCGCGGTTGACCTTCTGACCGCTGAGGGCATTGGACACCTGCACGGTTTTCTCGGCCATCCGCACGCTGACGAAGGCGAACACCCAGCTCAAGAAAATGATGGTCGCCAGCACGAAATAGACCCGGTTGCCCATGGACAGGGCGCAGAGCAGGAAGAAGCCGAAGAGGATGCCCATGGTCAGGTTGGTATGTTTCATTGCGGGAAGGGCTCCTTTCGACGTTATTTGTGATAGGGGGTGCAGAGCGTTTCATCACTGTAGTCGGCAACAAAAGGGGGCTGTCAAGCACCGCCGTATCAGCTTGGCTGTAAAAAATCTCGCCAGCGGGCCTGACGCGCCGACTACGGCGCGAAAGGTGGGGCTGCCGCCTATGGGTTTCTCGCCAACTTCGATGCCCGAAGGTTTCCAAAGGGGAACGAAGGGAAGCGGGTATCCAGTGGATACAACCGCCGAAGGCGGTTAGCGACCCGGAGTTCAGGCAAACAACAAGCGGAGCGCACGGCAGTGCGAACCGCGCCGATTGTTTGCCCCGAGGAAAGCCCTTTGGTGCGCCCGTGGGCGCAGTCCCCTTGTCCCGGGTGGGGATTGACGCGCCGACTCCGGCGCGGTTGGTGGGGCTGCCGCCCCGAGGGGGGAAGTACTTTCTTTCGAAGCGAAAGAAAGTACCAAAGAAAGCACGCGGCACGGCGACTCCAGAGGCGGCCCACGTCGCTTCGCACTGCGGCCAAGCCCTGCGCTACGCTTGTGCTTGGCTACGCGCTTCATGGCCTTCGGCCATTTCTGGCGCTAGTCGGCCTTCGGCCTCCCTTGGTGGCGGGCTTCGTCCTGCGGTAGCCCTTCGGGCTGTCCTCGTCCTCGGTTCGCTTCGCTCACCCGCCGGGAAAAAGGCTTCCATTGCCCATTTTGACGGTGGGGCTCGCTATGTCGCGCGCAGCATGGTTGGCCAGATTACGCATGCAATCGTGCGCGCTCGGAGCCCGCCTTTTTCCGCCGTCAAAATGGGCGGGTCTTTTTCCCTCCGCTGCCTATCGCCGCTCTGCTCCCCCGCAGTTGGCGTGGGGCATACTTACCTCTTGTGGCTTGAAAGGGTTCTTGCGACTTGGCTGTTTTGCCACGCAAAAAAGGGAGGCTTGTGCTTCCCCACAGTGGACGGCGGGCAGGCTTACCCATTGCGGGGCGGAATATTATCGTGGCAACAAAGGCCAGCGTGTGTTCTTTTGCACGCTGGCCTTTTCAGCGAGCCATGAGGCCTGTCGCCGAATGGCGGTCTGAATCGGCCACCAAACAGGGAGCCGCACCAGACTCGCGAGCCGCGAGACCTGTTGTCGAGCGGCGGTAGCTTCACGGCCAAGCCGCATGTCGTTCGAGCAGCCCCGCGCCCAAAGGGCGCGGTGTGGGGTGCAGGGCTTTAGCCCTGCTGCTGGAAGACCCATTTGCGTTGGAGATAGTAGCTGAGGAAGAAAAGAAGGAGATCGACGGGAATCTTGGAGATGTTGTCGCTCCAACCCAGCCAGAGGTGCAGGGTGCTGGTCAGACCGGCGGAAAGCAGCATGTTGAGAATGAAGACGCACAGGTAGCGCAGGAAGCTGCGGCTGCCGGAGCCGTGGTAGTGGAAGACCATCTTCTGATTGAGCAGATAGTTCACCACGCCGGAGCAGATGCGGGCGATCACCGTGGCCAGCCCGATGCGGCTGAGAACGGAAATGAACAGGAAGCGGAACTGGTGCTCCAACCCCGGACAGAAGCGCTTGAACAGATTGTTCAGCAGCAGGTAGAGCAGATAGTCCACCAGAAAGCTGATGACCGATGAACTGATGAAGCGGAAGAAGCCGCCCAGAATCACGCCGTAGATACGGGCGCTGTCCCGGAAGGCCCGGAAGTGCGAGCCTTCGTTGTTGTTTTCGTAAACCGTCTCGATAGGAAGGGCGCGCATGGGAATGTGTTTCTGGGCGCATTCGATGAGCACGTTCATTTCGTATTCGTAACGTTCGCCCTTTACGTCGATCATCAGGGGCAGCAGCGAACGCTCAAAGCCCCGCAGACCCGTCTGGGTGTCGCTGACCCAAACGCCGTAAAGCAGCTTGAATACCGCAGATGTGATGCGATTGCCGTTGCGGCTCTTGAAGGGCACGTTCTCCTGAGAAAAATCCCGGCTGCCCAGCAGAAGACCTTCGTGGTTTTCGCTTAGACTTTCGATCATCCGCAGCACGTCCCGGACGGTGTGCTGTCCGTCGCTGTCCGCCGTGATGATGAAGCGCTGCTCCGGGCAGTGATCCAGCAGATAGCGCATTCCCTCCCGCATGGCGTGTCCCTTGCCGCCGTTGGGCGTGTAGGAAATGACGTGAGTGACCTCATCCTGCGGAATGGAACCGAACAAGGGCTGGAATTTGTCGCCGCTGCCATCGTCCACCACAATGATCTTGCCCACCCCGGCCGATTTCAGCGCCTCCACGTAGGGGGGCAGACGGTCGTCGGGCTGATAGGCGGGAATCAGCAGCGCACTTTGCCGCATCAGGGATGCGTCCATGGAATCATCCTTTCGTATTGCAGGTTCGCCCAGTCAGGGCGTGATCAGCGTGTCCAAATAGTCCTCGAAAAGGGGCGTAAAATCCTCATTGGAATATTCGGTGAGAAGGGATAAAAAATCCTGCCGGGAGGCCATGCCAAATGCACATCGTTCCCGGTACAAGCGAAGAAAATCGTTCATCCGTCCGCCCAGCAGCTCGTCCGCCGCGCAAAGCAGCGCCGTTCCCCGGTCGTAAACCAGACTTTTGTATTCGCCCAGACTGGAAAACCAGCTGAGGGGCGCGCCAGCCGTGGCATTCAGCGTGATGCGCAGGGAGGGAGCGATCTCCTGTTCGTACCATTCGGCCCGTGCGGCGGCTCCGTGGGCGCGTTCCCAGTAGGAAAGCGCACTGAACTGACTCAAAGCCTCGTCCTGCCAGGCGTTGTTCACACTGTCGCTGCCGACAATCGCGTACCACCACTGGTGCGCCACTTCATGGGCCGCGGCCTTTTCCAGTTCGTCCCCGGTCAGGGAAGAAGAAAGCAGACACAGCCCCGGATATTCCGCCCCGTCATAGGGCAGGGTCGACCCGGTCAGCGTCAGACTGGGGTAGGGATAATCGCCGTAAAGCTCGTTGTAACAGCGCAGCGCCGCCCGCGCAAAGGCAAGCGCCTGACGGGCCCAATTTCCGTCGGGAGCATATACGCTGACCAGCACATTGCCCTCCATGGCCTGCACCGCTTGAAACTGCTGGGACAGTACCAAGGCAAAGTCCCGGACGGCAGGAGCGGAAAAGGTCATGACCTGCCTTTCACCGTCCTGACGGGTTTCGGAAGGGAACGACGTTGCGGCGCATTGGTAGCCGTCCGGCAGGGTCAGCTCCAATGAGAAATTGGCGCATTCGCTGACGAAAGGATCGCCGATGGGGGAATAATCATCGGTACGGTAAGCGCCGTTCTCATATAGGGCAGGCAAGGGAAAGGCGTTGCCAACGGCATATACGCCATCCATTACCCCGTAGCGGGAAGCCGCCTTGGGCAGCATCAGCGTGTAACGAAGGGTAACGGTCAGCGTTTCACCGCAGCCCCAGCTTTGGGCAAGGGGCAGAGACAGCACGGTCTTGGCCGTGTCGGTATAGCGGTAGAAGACTTTCTCCGCCGCGCCGTCTCCATGGGCGACGGTAGCCTCCTCCATGACCAGCACACCCGTGGAAAAGCCCTCCGGGTAAGCCGCATCGTACAGCTCCGTCAGGGTCAGCGGAGAGGTCTCCATACTCTGGTAGGCGTTGGGCCAGGTGCGCAGTACCAACGTGTCCCGGGCGTCATCGACCCGGGAAGTCAGCGCCATGCGCTGGGTGACCCGGAGAGAGCGGCTCTCCGGCAGAAACTCCGCCTGCAGTTCGATCTCGTCCAGACCGTCCGCTGCCTGCAAAAGCGCCGCAGACGGAGCGGGAGCGGACAGTGAAGCGGCGCGTGAGCGCAGCAGCAGGAAAAGACCGACCGCCAACGCCATCACACAGGGGATCAGCCAGAGCCAACGCTTGCCGGGACGCTTCACAGCAGAGACCCCACGTTGGACAGCAGCTGAATCATGTAATTCATCACGTTGCCCATCAGCCCGCCGCCGATCAGCAGGTGCAGCAGTAGGGTCAGCAGCAGAGAGAGCAGGATGCAGGCGGTTTTGGGCAGAAAGAGCTGCTGTTCAGAGCGCCCGGTGACATATTGCAGCAGGGCTCCAAGCTGCAGGTAGCTGAACGCCATGCCGCACAGGACGCAGACGATCGTCAGCCACGGCGAAAGCAGGCTCAGCAGCATCCCGGCCAGCGCGGCTACCGCCGAAGGAATGCTGGGGATGCTGACCAGCCCGAAAATCACAGGCCACGAGAAAGGCACCTTGCAGATGCCCAGCAGGTAAATGCCGCTGACCAGCACCGGCACCAGCATGGAGATCAACTGGCAGAGCACCGTCACGCCGCCGACAGAAGGGGCGATGCGCCCGGCCACATAGTTGATGCCCTGATTCATGGAACTGGCGCTTCCGGCCAGACTGACTCCGGTCAGGGACGAGACGGCGGAAAAGAAAATGCTGACCACTCCGCGGGCTACGGTCATTCCGGCGAAGAAACTGAGCAGCAACACCACGCCGCACAGAATGGGGCCGGTGATGGTGTCGCTGCGCTCCAACAGACTGTGGAAAGCCTCGCCGGGGTTTTTGAAGCTGAGGGAAAATACGTGGGGCAGCTCGCTCATGGCGCTGGAAAAAGGATTCTGGCGCGTTTCCCCATACTGGTAAGGCTGCTGATAGCCGGTGGGGTAGGTCTGCTGGTAGGGCGGATAGCCCGGCTGATAACCGGACTGCTGCCCCGCCTGATAGCCATTGGAATAGGGTTGCTGATAGCCGCCCGGCATTCCGTTGACCGGCGGCTGCTGGGAATAGCCCGGCTGTTGACCGTAAACGGCGTTGGGGTCGTTGGGAAAGCCCTGGGGCGGGATGGTTGGCGACTGCTGCAGGGGCTCGTTGCAGATGGGGCAAAAGGCTGCGCCGGGCATGACCGGCGTTCCGCATTTGGGACAGTTCATAGAGACCTCCATTGAATCGGCAGAATAGGGGAAAGGGGGCTTGGCTGCAAGCGTCAATTCGTCGTTTCCAGCGCAGCCTGCGCCACGGGAACCAAAGCGGGATCCAGCAGGTAAAAGCGAAGAAATCCCGTTTCGACGATTTGCTCCGAGGGCAGCGTGGTCAGGTAATCGTTCAGGGTGGACTTGATCAGATATCGATCGTCCCAGAACGAGGGATTGGTGACGATCATCCCCACGTGGAGCCGCTCCAGTTCGCCGGGAATTTCCGCCTCCGTCATGTTCAGAATCGGGACGATGGGATTGCTCTGCAACAGGTATCCTTTGCCTTTCAGGGGATACTGATACCCGGATTGGGTGATAAGGATGGTTTCGTCAGCCGGGAGCGCGTCCGCCAGCGTCATCAGCAGACCGTAATGTTCCCGGAAGCCGTTGTCCATGAGGATGCTTTCGTTTTCCATCACATTGCGGCTGTTGCGGTAGAAACTGGCGGCGTAGCCCGTCTGCCGGGTGCCCTGCACCATGCCAAGCACACACAGCAGGGCGCAGAACCATGCGGGAAGTCGCCGGATCGTGCCGACCAGCCCGGCAGGAATGCGCCATTGCCGGCGGCGCAGCCAGTGCTCACCTTGTTCGCACAGCTTGGGCCACACGTCCGAAAGAGCGGACAGGGAGACACAGATCATGACGCAGGCCAGCAGGAACCATTGCAGCGTATACCGGGGCAGTTTCAGGAACGAGCCGGAAAAGCTATACAGGGGCGTGTCCAGAAAGCCCAGCATGGACGCGGCGGTCAGCAGCGTACACAGCGAACAGAACAAAAGCGGCGATACCGTGCGGAAGGAGTCGTCCTCCCGGAAGGAAAGAACGACGGCAGTGGGGCCGTCCTGACCGGCGTTCATCAGCAGGGTTTGGGATTGCCGGCGAAGGGCGACACGCCGCCAGATCACGAAGATCAGCCCGGCCAGAAGGCCCAGCAGCGCCAGCCGGAAGCCCCAGATGCCCACGGGAGTGGCATAACTGAGCAGAATGTCATTTCGGGCCGACCAAAAATCCAGATGAGTGGTGGTCTCCTCCAGCTTGTATTCGATCTTCATGTACAGGTCATACCACGGAGCATCCGTGAAGCTGGTCATCAGCCGCCACGGAGACATTTCACCCCACTGACGGAAGCACCACAGGTTGCCCAGATAGGCGGTAATGGTGCCCGCCGCCCCGGCCAGCGCCACGCCGATGGAGGAAAGAAGTGTCCGTCCTGCTCCGCCCCGGCGCAGCATCAGAGACTCCATCCAGCGCCAGATGACCCACGCCACCACCACAAAGGGCAGCACTACGAAGCATACCACATGGGTGCTCATCACCGTAAAGCACAGGGCAAAGGCGAACAGAAGCTTGCCGAGATAGGCTTTTACGCTGCGGCTGCGGGGGTGAAGTCCCGCAAAGGCCAATACACTGAGTAAGACCGCCAGAATGCGCCACATATCCCGGGGAGCGGATGCAACGGAATAGTAAAGATTCGGCACCAGATTGAACAAAAGAACGCCCAGCAGCGCGCAGCCCTTTTTTTCCCGGCAGAAGGTCAAAAGCAGCGCGCCGTAGACCGCCGCTACATAGAACAGCAGTAACCCAATGGCAGTAAAGGCGGGTTTATCGTAAGGGTAGCCGAAGCTGTCGCCGCCCGTATGGAACAGTCCGTAGCTCATGTACAGCTCCAGCGAGGGAAAATGGCTGTTGCCGCGGAAATGCCCTTCGGTCTCGTTTTTTTCCAACAGTTCGCCCACGTTTCGGTCAGTGCAGTAGCGCTGCGCCAGTGCAAGATATTCGCCCGCGTCGCTGGCTTCCGCGCAGTTCATGCTGGACAGGAAGCGAATGCACACCGGGGCCAGCAAAATGACCATACACAGGGCGAAACACAGCGCGATCAGCGCGGGTTTGTCAAAATGGCAAAGACGGCGGACAAACGCCAGTCCCCGCCGGAAAAGCGCCGGGATCCGGCGAATGCGGCGCAGCAGCATCACCGCCAGCAAAATACCGGCAGCCAGCGGCGGTACGCCGATATAGACCAGCTTGGGTGCATGGGGCCAGAGAAAAGCCAACGCCAGCATCCACAGGTATTCCAGCAGGGGCGTTGCCGCAGCGCCGGTCAGAAAACAGGCCAGACGGCTCCCTTTGGAAAACCAACGGCGGGCTGCAAACAGCGTCCCCAGCGAAACGGCCTGCAGAAAGGCCGACAACAGGAATAGATTCCGCCAGCCGTTGCCCAGATCCAGCCACGTCATTTGCCTTTCCTCCCCACTTTGGCCAGCCGGTCCATTTCCTGCATGAAGTAGCCGTTGATATCCACTTTTTCTTCCAGCAGCTTGCGGCGCTTGGCCTGACCCATTTCCACCAGATGGGGCGTTTCCAGCAACTCCACGGCCTTGTCCGCCGCCTGACGGAAACGCTCGTCCGGGTCGTGGAAGCAGTACAACAGGCCGTAACGCTCGCTCTGCTCCCGGGTGGAGCCGCTCTGAATGGTGTTGACGTACAGGGCATGAACGCCCAGCACAGCCGCCTCGCTGGCAATGGTGGCTCCTTCGCTGAATACCAGCTGGGCGAAGGCCAGCACGTGGTGGATCAGATGGTAGGGCGTTTTGAGCAGCTTGTCCTTCAATTCGTCTGGCACGGGGCCCTCGGAGGAAATATATACCCGGCCGTATTTCGACAGACGGTTCACCAGCGCAATCTTTTCCTCGTCGGACATGACCTTGATGCCGATGTCATGACTGGCATTGAAGGCCACGAAGCGCACGAGGATGTAGGGCTCGTCCGGGTCAAAGCCCACCTCCCGCAGCTTTTGATCATCCGGCGTGAATACGGAAGGATGCAGGTAGAACAGTTCCTTATAGGTGTCCACCCGCTCCTGCCGGGGGCCCAAATCGGTCAGAAAGGTGCGGGGGGTGAGAATTTTGGTGGAGATATGCTTGCAGATATTCAGACTGAACTTGCTGACCTCCGTATCTTCATACAGAAGATGGGGCTTACGGCAGACCCACGCAGCGATGGCCAGCATGGGGGAGCCGCGGCCGATGAAAATATCCGGCTTGTATTTCAGACCGTAATAGGTGTGGTTCAGGCAGGTGGCCAGAAAGAGAAAGCCCTTCTCTACAATGTTCTTGCCGGTGGAATGCGCGCAGAGAATGTAGGGAATGCCAAAGCTCCGCAGCAGTTCCAGATCGCCGTCCTTATCCAGCGCCAGCACCGTCACTTCGTTTCCTTTTTCCTTTTCCTTCTGGATGATGTAGCGGAACTGGTGGATCCACGCGGGGTGATCGATGGAAATCATGATCTTCATTTGTACAGCACCTCTTCAGGATGTTCAGGCTGAATGGGCGCATTTTTGCGCAGCTCGTACAGGATGCGGTTTTCGTTGCGGTTGACGCGCACCATGCTCTCCATGGCCACGCCGAAGCAGAACATCAGCACGGAGATCAGCAGACAGAAAGCTGAGATCAGCCCCGCAAACAGATAACCGCTGAAGTAGCCTACCTTCAGATAATGGATCAGGAACATAAGGCCGAAGACCAGCGCGGGGATCAGGAAAACACCTCCGATCGAACCAAAGAAGCGCATGGGGTAATAATCGCGCATCAGCCCTACGATAATACCGGAGGTCTTTTTGAGATACTTGGGGATGCTTCCCGCCACCCGGCTTTTCCGCTCGGGAAAATAGGTAACGTCAATGGGCACTTCCCGGATGGCAAGACCGTCGAAGCAGAAAGAAATGAAGCTTTCCTGCGTGTAGGTGTAGCGGCCGTGAAAATTGATCTTCAGCAGGGTCTCCCGGCTGTAGGCGCGGAAGCCACAGCTGACGTCGGTGAACTTGCGGCGGCACAGGCGGCTGATCAGGTTCGTCATGCGGTCGTTGCCCCAGCGCTTGATGGGCGGCATGTGAGGAATTTCCCGGCCGGTCATGAAGCGGGAGCCGGTGACGAAATCCGCCTCGTTGTGAAGGATGGGCGCGATCAGGTCGGCAATGTTCTGGCTGTTGAACTGTCCGTCGCCGTCCATGTTGACCATGATGTCAAAACCGTGAACCACGGCGTATTCCACCGCGTCCCGGAAAGTCTGACCCAGCCCCTTGTTGACCTTGTGGCGAATGACAACAGCTCCAGCCTCGTGGGCCAGAAGGGCGGTTTCGTCGGCGCTGCCGTCGTCCACCACAAGAATCCGCCTTTCGTCGATCCCCTCAAAAGAAGAGGGAATCTCCTGAATGACTTTCTGGATTTTTTCGGCTTCATTGTAACAGGGCAGAGCAACCAATAGCTTCATGACTTTTTCACTCCTTTGTATGAGGGTTGGAACAGGCGCACAGCCACAAAAGCAGCGGCGCACACAGGTACAGCGGCATGGCGTAGCGGAAGTAGCCGTTGACGGCGCTCATCAGGCAGCCTGCCAGCGAAAACAGAGCGGGCACGGCGGCAATCAACAGCCGCTTTTTTCGGCTTCGCAGAAGTTGCGTAAGGCTGAACAGACAGGCCCACGCGTACAGCCCCGGGGCGATCCATACCCGAAAGGGGGCGAAATCGCTTAGCCGGTTCATCAGGGCTTTCAGGTCGTCCGCCCGGACGTTGACCGAATAGGGGAAGGCGGCTTCCAGCGCAGGAGTCATGGTCTTTTGCCGCCCAATGAGCAGGGTCGGCTTGATCCGGCTCAAAAAGCCGGGACACAGATAGCCATAGGTATTATGAAACGTGGCGCTCAGGCAGGTAAGCGGATATTTTCGCAGGAGACTGCGCCATGTGCGGAAAAATGCGTCGGTCTGCTCCTTCGTTGAGCCCTTGCGCCAAAGATCCTTCACCGGGTCGCTGAGCTCGCCATTGTAGCTTTCCGCCAGCTTGTCCAGTTCCAGTACGCCGTCGATGGCGGCGGCTTCCTCGTCGGTCAACGGATGGGTCGCGGCGACCCGCGCCACCTGCTGCAGCGGCAGGGACCAGTTCTCCGTAGCTGGCATGGGTTCGATGCCCAGCGCCGGGATCAGAAGCAGATGCAGCGCTCCGTAAACCGCCAGTATGCAGCCCAGCGCCCAAACAGGGGATTTCCATTGTCCCTCTACACGGCGCTTTCCGTGAAGGGAAAAGAGCAGCAAAATCAGAAGGGTCAAGAGAGCCAGATAAAAGCCCGGGTTCCGTAAAAGTGTGCAAAGCACCGCCGCCGCGCACAGGCAGGGCGTTTCCCAGCGGGAGGGCTTTTCGCCGTCTGACTGGGAAAGGAGCCGCCGGGCGATCAACAGAGACAGCCACAGCACCGCCATGGAGAAGTTGGTGTCTTTGCCCACGCAGAATGCGAACAAGGGAAACACGGGACATAGCCCATAAAATAGGAAGGAAGTCACCGTCAGCCAGCGGGGCACGCCACTCTTTCGCTGCTCGGAAAGGAGCGCCCCCAGCAGCCAAGCCATCAGCAGCGCCTGCACCATGCAGTACAGAAATACGCCCGCGTCCGCGCTGCCCAGCACCTTGCCGACGCCACGGAAGAAGTAGATCAGTGCTGTCTGGAAAATGGGATTGGCATTGCCCAGCTTTTCCACGCCGATGATCTCCAGCACCTGCGTCACGCTGTCATTAGAGACCGTACCGGGAAAGATCCAATATAAATAGGGAAGCCAGCACAACAAAAGCCCGCCGCCCAGTGCGAAGGGGGAGAGGGACTTTGCTGCGGCAGACAGGTTCAGCAGACGATCCAGCAGCGTACCCAGCAGTGCATAGGCCGCCGTTCGCCATGCGATCTGCATAAGAGAGCGCCATGGGACGCCCGTAAACCCTTCCGCCGTACCGTATTGACAAAAACTGAGGCTCAGGGTGACAATGCAGGCCAGCACCGCCGCCAGCAGCCAGTAGGCGGGAATGAAAAAACGATTTCTCAAGCGGATTTCCGCTTTGCGCACGGTATCAGTCCTTCCGGGTGGAAAAATACATCTTATCATAGCCTTTTTTGCGGAGCGTGTCAATTCGAACAGGGACTTATGGACACAGGTTGGAAAATGTCGTTGACAAGGCGAAAGAGAGGGCGGTATGATGAAATCGGATAACAACCAATCCCAAAAGACGGATGAACCATCATGACCATTCAGACACCCGCCCCGATTCATATCGACCTGAGCACCTATCCACGGGCGAAGCACTTTCACTATTTTCTGACCATGGGCTATCCCTATGTGGGCATGACGGTTCAGGTGGATATTACGGAGTTTTATCATTGGCAGAAGGAAAGCGGCGTGCCGTTCTTCCTGGCGTTTTTGTGGTGTGCAGCCCGAGCGGCCAACCGGGTGCCTGCCCTCCGTCAGCGGATCAAAGATGGGGAGATTCTGGAATATCCGTGGTGTCCCACTTCCCACACCGTGGCGCGGGAGGATGGAACCTACGCCTATTGCCAGCTGGACTGCCGGGACGATTTCGTGCCGTTCCTGCAGGCGGCCCGCCCTGTGCAGGAGGAAGCGGCCCGTCACGGCACCATCGAGGAGGATACCTCGGACCTGCTGCCATATTTCTATGTGTCCACCGTGCCGTGGGTGCATTACACTTCCGTGACTCAACCTACGCCCATCCCGGCGGACAGCAATCCCCGTTTCGTTTGGGGAAAGTATCAGGCGGAGGGCGGCCGCGTGACCATGCCGGTCACGGTACTGTGCCACCACGGACTGGTGGACGGACGGCAGATCGGCGATTTTTACCGGGAACTGGACGTGACGATGAAAGAGATTCAGCAGAAGCATGAAAACGGCGTGAATGCTTGAAAAAAACAACGATGGGCCGCGTCTTTTCCCTCCTCCCAAAGGAGTGGAAGAATCGCGGTCAATTTTTTTGTTTTTCCTTTGCATAAATCCTTGACGAACGGCTCGACGGTGCCTAGAATATGAAAGGTTTTTTATTTTTAGATTGGTAACGTGGATCAAATGCGGGGGGAGTGTTCGGGATGCAAACGAAATTTATCTTTGTCACGGGTGGTGTGGTTTCTTCCCTGGGAAAAGGCATCACAGCGGCGTCGCTGGGACGGCTGCTGAAACTGCGGGGGCTGCGCGTCTCCATGCAGAAGCTGGATCCCTACATTAACGTAGACCCTGGTACCATGAATCCGTACCAGCACGGCGAGGTGTTCGTGACCGACGACGGTGCGGAGACGGACCTTGACCTTGGCCACTACGAGCGCTTCATCGACGAAAGCCTGAGTCAGCGCAGCAACGTGACCAGCGGCCGTGTCTACAAGACCGTCATCGACCGGGAACGCCGGGGCGAGTATCTGGGCGCGACGGTGCAGATCATTCCCCACATTACCAACGAAATCAAGGATCGCATCCTCTCCGTTTCCCGCACGGAGAACCCTCCCGACATTGTTATCACCGAAATCGGCGGCACCGTGGGCGATATTGAAAGCCAGCCTTTTCTGGAGGCCATCCGCCAGATGCGCGCCGAGGTGGGACGGGACAACTGCCTGTATATCCACGTGACGCTGGTACCGTACCTGAACGCGGCCAACGAACTGAAAACCAAGCCTACCCAGCACAGCGTGAAGGAACTGTCCGGGCTGGGCATCGCACCGGATATTCTGGTTTGCCGGGCCGAACGCTCCATTCCCGAAGAAATGCGCGCAAAGATCGGTATGTTCTGCAATATGCCCAAGGACTGCGTATTTGAAAATCAGAACGCCCGCAGCCTGTATGAGGTGCCGCTGCTTCTGCACGCGGAACATTTGGATGACAAGGTGCTGGAGCTTCTGCGCATCGATGCGCCGGAAGCGGATCTGGCCGAGTGGCGCGCCATGGTGGAACGCCAGCTGGGCTGCAAGGAAAAGGTGAATATCGCGCTGGTGGGCAAATATGTGGAGCTGCCCGACGCGTACCTGAGCGTGGTGGAGGCGCTGGAGCACGGCGGCATTTTCCATGGTGTGAAGGCGCACATCCTCTGGATCGCCGCGGAAACGGTGACGGACGAAAACGCCGCCGAGCTGCTGAAGGACGCGGATGGACTGGTGGTGCCCGGCGGCTTCGGTTCCCGCGGACTGGAAGGTAAAATGGCCGCGATCCGCTACGCGCGGGAGAATGGTCTGCCCTTTCTGGGCCTGTGCCTTGGAATGCAGATGGCCGTGATCGAATTTGCCCGGCATAAACTGGGCCTGCCCATGGCCAATACCACTGAAATGGACCCCGATACGCCCGATCCCGTCATCGGCCTGATGGAGGATCAGAACCTTGAAAATCTGGGTCACACCATGCGACTGGGCAAGTACCGCTGCGAACTGACCCCCGGTACCGTCAGCGCCAAGGCTTACGGCGAGACGGAAATCTGGGAGCGGCATCGTCACCGCTATGAGTTCAACAACGATTACCGGGAGCGCTTTGAAAAGGCCGGCATGGTCGTGGCTGGACGCAATCCCGAGCGGGATCTGGTGGAGATCGTGGAGCTGCCCGATCATCCTTTCTTCGTAGCGGTGCAGTATCACCCCGAGTTCAAGAGCCGTCCCAATCGGCCCCATCCGCTCTTCCGGGAGCTGATCGGCGCGGCGATGAAGCATCAGAAAGAGCATAACGCCTGACCGGCGCGGCGCGGGTCTCCAAAATGAGATCCGCGTCTTTTCCTTTTTGGGGGAAGAAAAGGGGCCAAAATAAAAAAACGAAAAATTTTGTCAAAAATATCACGATCAGGCAGGGAAACAGGTGGGAGAAGTAGAATAGCAAAAGTCAGGATGAAGTTGGATTATTCCGGCTTGATCCAACCAACTGATATTATTCAACGGCGTGGAAGGAGAACGGAAATGCATAACTCTCAAGGACTGGAAAAGGTGCTCAGTCTTCGCCAGGAAATTCTGGCGGGAGACGAGAAGCGCCTGAAGGAGCAGCGGGATGCCGGAAAACTGACCGCGCGCGAGCGCATTGCCAAGATCGCCGACGCGGGCAGCTTTGTGGAGCTCTTCGCGCTGGTAAGCCGGAACGATGAGGGCGCGGGTGTGGTCACCGGCTATGCCACCATCGAAGAACGCCCGGTGTACCTTTTTGCTCAGGACTTCACCGTGCGCGGCGGTGCGATGGGCCAGCTGCAGGCAGCAAAGATCGTCAAGCTGCTGGAACTGGCGCAGAAGACCGGCGCTCCCGTGCTGGCGCTGATGGACAGCGCTGGCGTGCGCATCGACGAGGGCGCTCAGGCACTGAGCGCGTATTCTGAAATTTACCAGAAGATGGCCCGGATGAGCGGCGTGTGCCCCATGGTGGCACTGGTGCTGGGCCCCTGCATCGGCGGCGCGGCGTTGCTGTCTCAGCTGGCCGACGTGTCCATCGTGGCTGAAAAGGTAGGCCAGCTGATGGTCTTCGGACCGCAGGTCATGGCCGCCATGAACGGCGAGCAGGTGGATGCGGAGAAGTTTGGCGGCGCGAAGGTCGCTGCTGAAATGGGCGCTTGCGCTCTGACCGCCGCCAGCGAGGACGAGGCCCTGCTGAAGGCCCGTCAGGTGCTGGCGCTGCTGCCCTCCAGCAATCTGGAAGACGCGGAGATCGTGGACGCGGACGACCTGAATCGTCTGCTGCCCGCCATCGATCCTGCTGACGCGGACGCTCTGCTGAACGCCGTGGCCGATCAGGGTACGCTGCTGGAGCTGTACGCGGCTTACGAGCCCTCCGTGAAGGTGGCGCTGGCCCGTCTGGGCGGCTACAGCGTGGGTCTGGTGGCCGCGAATGGCAAGCTGACCGCCGGTGCGCTGCAGAAGGCCGCCCGGTTTGTGCGCTTCATGGACTGCTACGGCATTCCCGTGGTCAGCCTGCTGAACACCTCCGGCGTGGAAGTGAACAGCGTGAAGGAGCAGGGCTGGCTGTTCAAGGCTCAGAGCCAGCTGCTTTACGCCTATGCCGAAGCGACCGTGCCCAAGGTGGCCGTCGTGACCGGCGACGCTATCGGTCAGGCTTACGTCGCCATGGGCGGCAAGGCCATGGCCGATGTGACCTACGCGTGGCCCTCTGCCGTGATCTCCGCCCTGACCCCCGAGGCCGCCGTGGCGGTGCTTTATCAGGACGAAGTGAAGGCTGATAAGGAACTGAGCGTGGAAGAAGCCCGCGCCAAGTATGCCTCCGAATATGTGGAGAACGTGGCCGGCTGCCTGAACGCGGCCAAGCAGGGCATGGTGGACGATGTGATCGAACCCGCCCAGACCCGCGCCATGCTGATCTCTGCGCTGGAAATGCTCATGAGCAAGCGGGATTCCAATCCCCCCAAGAAGCATGGCAACCTGCCCATGTAACGCCGAAAGGAAGGGTTTACCGTGGAAAAATTCACCTTTGGTTTAGGCGTGGCAGGTCTGGGCATGATCGTGGTATTTGCGGGATTGGTGCTTCTGATCGGCTTTATCACGATTTTGGGCGTGGCTGCGAAGGAACGCAAAAAGCCTGCGCCCAAGACCGAGCAAAAAGCGGAATCGGTCGCTGCTCCCCCGGTGCAGACGGCCGTCGCTGCGGACGGCGTGTCCCCGGAAGTGATCGCCGCCATTACCGCCGCTATCGCCGCCGTCTGGGAAAGCCCCAACGGGTTTGTGGTGCGCCATGTAAAGCGCGTTTCCAACGCGCCCGCCTGGAAGCGTGCCGGACGTGACGAACAGACCTACAGCCGTTACTAATCATTCATGTTTTTGTAAGGAGGATACACCCCATGCGTCAGTTCAACATTACCGTCAATGGTGTTCAGTATTCCGTGGCCGTGGAGGAAGTGGGCGCTGCGTCCGCTCCTGTGGCGGCTCCCGTCGCTGCTCCTGTGGCCGCCGCCCCTGTGGCTGCACCTGCCGCCGCTCCCGCACCTGCCGCTGCTCCCGCCCCCGTGGCTGGCGGTGAAAAGATCAACGCGCCCATGCCCGGCAACATTCTGGACGTGAAGGTCGCCACCGGCGCCAGCGTCAAGAAGGGCGACGTGCTGGTCATTCTGGAAGCCATGAAGATGGAAAACGAGATCATGGCTCCTTGCGACGGCACCGTGAAGCAGGTGTTGGTCAACAAGGGCGCGACCGTCAACAGCGGCGATCCCCTCGTGGTCATCGGCTGAGATCGACTTCGTTCTTTCCCGTATTTTGTAAAGAAAGTGAGTTGATTTCAAACCATGAACGTTGGCGAGAGCTTGTTGAAACTCTGTCAGGATTCCGGTATTTATTCCCTCCTGCAGGATCCCAAGCCGCTGATTATGATCGGTCTGGCTTGCGTGCTTCTGTATCTGGGCATCGTCAAGGGCTATGAGCCCCTGCTGATGGTTCCTATTGCTTTTGGTATGCTGCTGACCAACCTTCCGATCGCCGGTATGTACCACGAGGAATTGTTCGCGGGCGGCCATGCCAACTGGAGCCTGTTCGGCGGAAGTATTCTGTTCAATTCTTCCAACCTGATCGACGCGGCGCAATACACAGTGACAGCGCAGGGTTCCATTCTGGACGCCAGCAATCAGCTGCTGGGCACCATCGTGGATACCATCTCCGGCTCCGCCGTGGCCTTCAACGCCTCCGGCGCGCTGGTGGTGGATGGTCAGGTGGCCTATGATTCCGTGCGGATCATCATGAATGCCGCGGGCGCTTATCTGGCGGACGGACATGTGTACAGCCTGCTGGGCGTCGAACTGGCGACCGCCGGTGAAGTCATCACTCCCGGTCTGCTGGACTACCTGTATCTGGGCGTGAAGCTTGGCATCTATCCCTGCCTGATCTTCCTCGGCGTCGGCGCGACCACGGACTTCGGTCCCCTGATCGCCAACCCCAAGACCCTGCTGCTGGGCGCTGCCGCGCAGCTGGGTATCTTCATCACCTTTATCGTGTGCTACTCCGTCATGGGCTTTACGCCTCAGGAAGCGGCTTCCACCGGCATTATCGGCGGTGCGGACGGCCCCACGGCCATCTACCTGACCGGCAAGCTGGCCCCGCACCTGCTGGGCCCCATCGCGGTGGCCGCTTACAGCTACATGGCGCTGGTGCCTGTGATCCAGCCCCCCATCATGCGCGCCCTGACCACCAAGAAAGAGCGCTCCATCGTGATGGAACAGCTGCGGCCCGTTTCCAAGAAGGAAAAGATCATTTTCCCCATTGCCGTGACCATTATCGTCAGCCTGCTGCTGCCCTCTGCGGCTCCGCTGGTGGGCTGTCTGATGCTGGGCAACCTGTTTAAGGAGAGCGGCGCGGTGGATCGTCTGAACAAGACGGCCCAGAACGAACTGATGAACATCGTGACCATCTTCCTGGGCATCACGGTAGGCGCGACGGCGACGGCCTCCACCTTCCTGCAGCCCAAGACGCTGGGCATCATGGTGGTCGGCGTGGTTGCCTTCGGCTTCGGCACTGCCGGCGGCGTGCTGCTGGCCAAGCTGATGAACAAGCTTTCCGGCGGCAAGATCAACCCGTTGATTGGTTCCGCCGGTGTGTCCGCCGTTCCCATGGCGGCCCGCGTCAGTCAGGTGGAGGGCCAGAAGGCCAACCCCGGCAACTTCCTGCTGATGCACGCCATGGGCCCCAACGTGGCCGGCGTTATCGGTTCCGCTATCGCTGCCGGTATGCTGCTGAGTATGTTCGGCTGATTGTGATTTGAGAGGTGACAAATATGCCTAAGGTTGGAATTACCGATACCATTCTGCGCGACGGCCACCAGAGTCAGGCCGCCACGCGTATGACCACCGCCCAGATGGAGCCCATGTTTGCCCAGCTGGACAAGATCGGCTACTACTCTCTGGAGTGCTGGGGTGGCGCGACCTTCGACAGCTGCCTGCGCTTCCTGAATGAAGACCCGTGGGAGCGCCTGCGCATCCTGCGCAAGGGTCTGCCCAACACCAAGCTGCAGATGCTGCTGCGTGGCCAGAACCTGCTGGGCTACAAGCACTATGCTGACGATGTGGTGGAGTTCTTCGTCAAAAAGAGCATCGAAAACGGCATCGACATCATCCGCTGCTTCGACGCGCTGAACGATATCCGCAACATGGAAACCGCCGTGAAGGCCACCAAGAAGTACGGCGGCACTGCGGAGGTGGCCATGAGCTACACCGTCAGCCCCGTCCACACCGAGGACTACTTCGTCAAGCTGGCCGCCGATATCCAGAAGATGGGCGCTGACCTGATCTGCATCAAGGACATGGCCAACCTGCTGCTTCCCTACAACGCTTACAGTCTGGTGAAGCGCCTGAAGGCGGAAGTAGACATTCCGATTGTGCTGCACACCCATGACACCACCGGCACCGGCGCCATGACCCTGCTCAAGGCCATCGAGGCGGGCGTGGACGTGGTGGACACCTGCCTGAGCCCGCTGGGCAATGGCACGTCTCAGCCCACCACCGAGTCCATCGTGGCGACTCTGCAGGGCACCGAGCACGACACCGGTCTGGATCTGAAGGCTCTGACAGAGATTGCCGGCTACTTCCGCGGCGTGGCGGATGAGTTGACCAAGGAAGGCTGGCGCGATCCTGCTCGTGTGCTGTCCACCGATGCGAACACCCTGATCTATCAGGTGCCCGGCGGAATGTTGTCCAACCTGATCGGCCAGCTGAAGAAGGCCAACGCCATGGACAAGTACTACGATGTGTTGGCGGAAGTGCCGCGTGTCCGCAAGGACTTCGGCTATCCTCCGCTGGTGACCCCCACCAGCCAGATCGTCGGTACGCAGGCCGTGATGAACGTCATCAGCGGCGAGCGCTATAAAATGGTCCCCAAGGAGTCCAAGGCGCTGCTGCGGGGCGAATATGGCCGTCTGCCCGCTGAGGTGAACGAAGAAGTGCGCAAAAAGTGCATCGGCGACGACAAGGTCATCACCCACCGTCCCGCCGACGATATTCCCCCGGAACTGGATAAGTACCGCGAAGAGATCCGTGACTACTATCAGCAGGAAGAGGACGTACTCAGCTACGCTCTGTTCCCGCAGGTGGCGACCAAGTTCTTCCAGTACCGTCAGGCCAAGCAGCTTGGTGTGGACAGCACCATGCTGAACAAGGAAGAAAAGGTTATGCCCGTGTGAGTGGCAGGAAAATAGCCTGACACGATCAATCAAAAGCTCTCTGTCGTCTATCGGGCGGCGGAGAGCTTTTCGTTTGCCAAAATTGTGTTTTGCAGCCACAGTTTACTTCTATTTATCTTTTGTGTATAATAGAGACACCGATGGAAAGGAGACACAAGCGATGAAAGGAATTATTCTGGCAGGCGGCGCAGGAACGCGGCTGTATCCGCTGACCATGGTGACTTCCAAGCAGCTTTTGCCGGTCTATGACAAACCGATGATTTATTACCCGCTGTCTACGCTGATGCTGGCGGGGATTCAGGATATTTTGGTGATCTCGACTCCCACGGACACGCCCCGCTTTCAGCAGCTGCTGGGGGATGGAAGCCAGTTCGGCATTTCGCTCCAATATGCGGTGCAGCCCTCCCCGGATGGACTGGCGCAGGCATTCCTGATCGGCGAGGATTTTATCGGCGGAGAGCCCTGCGCCATGGTGCTGGGGGATAACATCTTCTATGGCAACGGTTTTTCCGCTATGCTGCGGGAAGCGGCGGAGAATGCGGAAAATGGGCTTGCTACGATCTTCGGCTATTTCGTCAACGATCCGGAACGCTTCGGCATCGTGGAGTTCGATCCCAACGGCAAGGTGCTTTCCGTGGAGGAAAAGCCGAAAAATCCCAAGAGCAACTACTGCATCACCGGCTTGTATTTCTATGACAAGCGGGTCTGCGAACTGGCCAAGCAGGTGAAACCCAGCGCACGGGGCGAATTGGAGATCACTACGCTGAACGATATGTATCTGCAGGACGGCACCCTTCGGGCGAAGATCATGGGACGCGGCTTTGCGTGGCTGGATACGGGCACCATGGACAGCCTGATCGAGGCGGGCAGCTTCGTGCAGATGATCGAGCGGCGTCAGAGCATCAAGATCGCCGCACTGGAGGAAATCGCCTATCACAAGGGATGGATCAGCAAGGAAAAACTGCTGGAGTCCGCCGAACGCTATGGAAAATCTCCCTACGGCGAACATCTGAAGCGGGTGGCCGAAGGAAAGATCCTTTACGATAGAAGTATGGAAAACTGACGCATTGAAGCGCAAAGGAGAACGCATATGACCATTCTTGTAACCGGCGGCGCGGGTTTTATCGGCACGAATTTTGTGTATTACCAGCTGCAGCATCACCCGGAGGATCAGGTGGTCTGCTTGGACGCGCTGACTTACGCGGGCAACCTGGAAAATCTGACTGAAGCCCTGAAAAATCCCCGTTTCCGTTTTGTGAAGGGGGATATTGCGGATCGGGAGGCTGTCAACGCGCTTTTTGAAGAAGAAAAGCCTGATATCGTGGTGAATTTCGCTGCGGAAAGCCATGTGGACCGCTCCATTACCCAGCCGGAGCTGTTCCTGTGCACCAATATTATGGGCACGCAGGTGTTGATGGATGCTTGCCGAAAGTACGGCGTACAGCGCTATCATCAGGTGTCCACCGACGAGGTCTACGGCGATCTGCCGCTGGATCGGCCCGATTTGTTCTTCACCGAGGACACGCCGATTCATACTTCGTCGCCCTATTCCGCCAGCAAGGCGTCCGCCGATCTGCTGGTGCTGGCCTATTTCCGCACCTTCCATCTGCCGGTGAGCATCACCCGGTGCTCCAACAACTACGGGCCTTATCATTTCCCGGAGAAGCTGATCCCCCTGATGATCACCCGGGCGCTGAACGACCAAAGTCTGCCGGTATACGGCAAGGGCGAGAATGTCCGCGACTGGCTGTATGTGGAAGACCACTGCGCTGCCATTGATCTGGTGATGCGCAAGGGCCGGGAGGGCGAAGTCTACAATGTGGGCGGCCACAACGAACGCACCAATCTGGACGTGGTGAAAACGGTGCTGAGGGAGCTGGGCAAGCCCGAAAGCCTGATTACTTTCGTGACCGATCGCCCCGGCCACGACCGCCGTTATGCTATTGATCCCAGCAAGATTCACGCCGAGCTGGGTTGGCTGCCCCGCACGAAGTTTGATGACGGCATTCATCAAACGGTGCAGTGGTATCTGGACAACCGGCAATGGTGGGAGCATATTCTGGCGGGAGAATATCAAAACTACTATCAGGCCATGTACGGCAACCGTTGAGTTTGAAAAGGAGGAGCTTCATGCACATTCGGCGCTGCGAGGAACGGGATCGGGAACTTTATCTCCGGCTGGCAAGGGAGTTTTATCATTCGCCCGCAGTGATGCATCCCGTGCCGGACGGCTATTTCGAGCGCACCTTTGATGAGATGATGCGTTCCGACGTCTATGCGGACGGGTTTCTTCTGGAAGACGAGGACGGAACCTGCATGGGTTATGCCCTGACGGCAAAGAGCTTTTCTCAGGAATGCGGAGGCCAGTGCGTCTGGGTGGAGGAGTTGTACGTTCTGCCGGCCTATCAGGGTAAGGGCATGGGCAGCAGGGTATTTGAGCTGCTGAATGCCTATTACCCGGACTGCTGCCGGTTCCGGCTGGAAGTAGAGCCGGAAAATGAAGGCGCGGCCCGGTTGTACCGGCGGCTTGGATATGAGGCGCTGGAGTATGACCAGTATGTGCTGGAGAGGCAGGAATAGGCTGAAAATCGGCATTTGCCTGAGTTCTCCTGACAGAAGACGTAGGTTTTGAAGAAAAGCGCACAGTAGGACAAATCGTCCTACTGTGCGCTTTTGCGTTTGGAATCCGAGGGTGCATCGGGAGAATGTGTCGATTTCGGAGAGACGTTTGCTGACCTATGGATGCGAAACACGAAGGGGAATAGAGTACAAGCAGAAGGACCTTTGGTGCGGCCACAGGCGCATACCTTTTCCCTGATGGGGAATGATGCGCCGACTACGGCGCGGGAGTGGGACTTGCCGTCCCATGGGGCGCTCACACTTTTCTTTCGATGGCGAAAGAAAAGTGTGCAAAAGAAAGCCAGCGGCACGGCACTACGGGAAAAAGCCCTTTATTGCCCATTTTGACGGCGGGGCTCGCAACGTCGCGCGCAATTTCGTTGGCGAGTTACCTCCTACGTTCGCGCGCGCTCCTGTGCTCCCCTTTTTCCGCCGTCAAAATGGGCGGGCTTTTTTCCCTTCGTTGCCTAACGCCGCTTTGCTCCCTCGCAGTTGGCACCGGGCGGACTCAAATAGCGGTGCTTGGGAGTTACAGCGCAGCTTGGCGGCTTCGCAGCGCAGAGAAACAGACCTTATTTTTTCCTTTACAGTTGGCGCAAGGCATGCTTAATCAGTGCCAGTTGGGATGCTGCGATATGCCATAAATATTTTACAACGCAAAAGGCCAGCATGGTTTCAAATCCATGCTGGCCTTTATTGCGAGCCATGAGGCCTGTCGCCGAATAGCGGTCTTTTCTATTCAACTAACAAGGAATCCCTGCCAGACCGGCGAGCCGTGGCACCTGTTGTGCCACGGCGGTAAAACCCCAGCCAACTTGTATGTCCCTCTAGCGCCCTGCGCGCCAGCGGGCGCGCAGTCCGGGGTGCAGGGGCTCAGCCCCTGCTCAGCTCCTGACTTCGACGCGGAGGTGAGCGCCGGGAGCGTCGGGGAGGGGAATGATCTGGCCTTCGATGGGCTGGCCGTTGACGGTGATGTGAACGGGCGCCTTTTCGCCGCCGGAATGGTTGACGATGTGGATGTCGTAGACGCTGCCCCGGAACTCCCGGCGGATGGTGACCTCCGGCAGACAAGCGGGCAGACAGGGGTCGATCATCAGACCGTCAAACTGGGGCTTCACGCCCAGAATGGCCTGAGAAATGGCGAAGAAGTTCCACGCCGAGGTGCCGGTCAGCCAGCTGTTCTTGGCTTCGCCGGGCAGATAGCTTTCCTTGCCGTTCACCGTCTGGGCGTAGACGTAGGGCTCCGTGCGGTGAAGCTGCTGATCCTCAATGTAAGCGGGCGCGATCTTCTTGTACAGTTCGAAGGCCGCATCGCCGTGGCCCAGTACCGTCTGGGCAATCATGATCCACGGATTGTTGTGGCAGAAAACGGAACCGTTTTCCTTGTATCCCGGCGGATAGCTGCTGATCTCGCCAAGCTCCAGATGGTACTCCGTGTAGGCGGGCCAGAGCAAAACGTCGCCGTACTCAAATTCCAGATACTTCTTCGAAGCGTCCATGGCCTTCTGAGCCATGCCGTTGTCCACACCGATGCCCGCCATGACGCACATGCCCTGAGGCTCGATGAAAATCTTGCCCTCTTTGTTTTCGTCGCTGCCGACCTTGTGGCCGAAAGCGTCATAGGCCCGCAGGAACCACTCGCCGTCCCAGCCGTTTTTCTCTACCGCTTCGATCATGGCCGCCTTTTCCGCACGGACAAAGGCGGCTTCTTCCGTCTCGCCCATCCGATCGCACAGGCTGGCGTAGTCGTCCGCTACGCCCACGTACATGCCGGCGATGAAAACGCTCTCGGCAATGCCGGTGTCGTTGTTGGTGACGGTCTGGAAGCTCTCGCCGGGCTCGGCGGAGAAGCAGTTCAGGTTCAGACAGTCGTTCCAGTCCGCACGGCCGATCAGGGGCAGCTGGTGGGGGCCCTTGTGTTCGGCAATATAGTGGAAGGAACGCTTCAGATGCACCATCATGGTTTGAGCCTGCGCGGGATCGTTGTCAAAATCGACCATCTCGCTGAGAATGCTCATGTCGCCGGTTTCCTTGATGTAGGCATTCACGGCGTAGATCAGCCACAGGGGATCGTCGTTGAAGCCGCTGCCAACGTCCATGTTGCCGCGCTTGGTCAGGGGTTGATACTGATGGTAGGCGCTGCCGTCCGGGAACTGAGTGGCGGCCACGTCCAGAATACGGCCCCGGGCGCGCTCGGGGATCAGGTGGATGAAGCCCAGCAGATCCTGACTGCAATCCCGGAAGCCCATGCCCCGGCCGATGCCGCTTTCAAAGTAGCTGGCAGAGCGGCTCATATTGAAGGTGACCATGCACTGATACTGGTTCCACAGGTTCACCTGACGGTTCAGCTTTTCGTCCGGGCTGTCCACATGGAAGTGATTGAGCAGTCCGGCCCAATAGGCTTTCAGGGCCGCCAGCTTTTCTTCGAACTGCGCGTCGGTCTGGAACTCCCGCAGCAGCGCGTGCGCCGGTTCCTTGTTGATGACGCCGGGAGACACAAACTTTTTGTCCACCGGGTTTTCGCAATAGCCCAGCACGAAAATCAGGCTCAGGGTCTCACCGGGCTTCAATTCGCGGCGGATGCAGTGGCTGGCGATGGGCGCCCAGCCATGAGCATCGCTGTTGGTGGGCGCGTCGTTCCGCACCACCTGCGGATTGCCAAAGCCATTGTACAGGCCGATGAAAGCTTCCCGGCTGGTGTCATAGCCGTCCACCGGCGTATTGACAGAATAAACCGCATAATGATTGCGGCGTTCCCGGTATTCGGTCTTGTGGTAGATGGTGGAGCCGCCGTTTTCAAACTCCATTTCCGCCAGCGCGTAGTTGCGCTGGAAGTTGGTGGAGTCGTCCTGCGCGTTCCACAGGCAGAACTCGATGAAGCTGTACAGGGAAATCTTTTTCGTTTCGGCGGTCTCGTTGGTCAGGGTCAGCCGGGTGACCTCGGCGGTATATCCCCGGGGTACCATGACCGTCTGGCAAGCCTTTAAGCCGTTCTTGGAGGAGGTGATGCTGGTGTAGCCCGTGCCCACCCGGCATTCGTAACTGTCCAGCGGGGTCTGGGTGGGCTGCCAGCCCGGATTCCAGATCACGTCGCCCTCTTTGAGGTAGAAGTAGTGTCCGCCCGCATCGGTGGGGACGTTGTTATAGCGGTAACGGGTCATGCGCAGAAGCCGCGCGTCCTTGTAGAAGGTGTAGCCGCCGGAGGTGTTGCTCATCAGGGAGAAGAAATCCTCGCTGCCCAGATAGTTGATCCAGGGATAGGGCGTGTCCGGACGGGTGATGACATATTCGCAGTGAGCGTCATCGAAATGGCCGTAGTTCATCAGGCGAACCTCCATTCTGTTTTCCGTGGGGATGGGGAACGGGAATCCGACGAGCCGCAGATGGGGAAAATCTGTTTGTCCGCAACTCAATCGTTTTCGTAAGCACAATATACATCATTTTCAACAAAAAAGCAAGACGAAGTCGACGAAAAGAAACGTAAAAAACGGAAACGTTTTCTGAAAAGCTGGCGGACGATTTTCCCCAAAACCCGCAGCGCCAGGTGGCGCTTGCATATCTGGAAGAATTGGGGTAAAATAAAGTGTACGCTGTCAGAAAAGAGCGTATTTCGTATGCTCTGAAATCGCCGGACGAGTGGCAGAGCCGGAAAGGATGAGTCACTGCATGTATATTTTTCACCCACCGCAAAGCGTGAATGGGCTGGCCCCGGAAAATACCTTTCTGGTGGCGGACAGCGCCAACATGACCGTTGCGGACGGGTTTCTGATAGAAACCTATCACCCGTATCTGTTTCCCGAAAGACCCATTAACCTGTACTTGAGCATTCGGTCGAAAGGGCCGGGCAAGGATATGCTGCTGGGCGCTCTGCTGGGACGGGCACAGCAGCTTCGGGCACAGACGCCCCAGCTTCCCGCCCGGGTATTTGCACAGGTCAGCCCGCAGGATACGGCTATGATGGCCTTTTATCTGGAAAGCGGTTTTGACGCGACGGATGCGCTGGATGTGATCAGTCTGGGCGTGCCAAACGCCCGTCCTTCCGCGCCTATGGGCTACGATATGGGCTTTGTGCCGCTGAACACGCCGCAGGAGATTCAGGCGTTTCTGATGCGGATGAACGCCTACCGGCTGGATGCATGGCAGCCTGCGCTGCTTCAGCGGTATATGTCGCTGCCGCACTTCTTTGCTCTCTATCTTTGCCGGGGACAGGATGTGGTGGGGGAGATCGCCTTCACCGGCGAGGGTCAGGCCGCCAAACTGATCGGCCTGTACGTGTCGCCCAATTATCGGCGGCTGGGCATGGCCAAGTGCCTGATCGCCGCCGGCATGAAGACGCTGAGCGAACGGGGCGTGAACCATGTGGAATGCGACGTGATCCGCCGCAATGAAATGCAGCGTCTGCTGGCCCGCAGCTGCAGCGCCACCTTTGTGCGCACGGCCTGTTATTACCCGGGAATCAATTATGATTGAAAAAAACTATGAATTGCGGCGCTCCAATCGTCGCACTCTGGCCCTGACCCTTGACCGGCAGGGCCGTTTGATTGCCCACGCACCCCTGCGGATGCCCCTGCGCACCATCGAAGCCTTTATTCTGGAAAAGCAGGACTGGATCGCCCGGAAACGGCAGGAGCTTTCGGCTGCAGGGAGCCGTATGAGCGGTTTTTCGCTGGAAGAAGGCGGCTGTATTCCCTATTTGGGCGGAAGGGTTCGTATCAGCTACGATTCTGTTCATCGGGCAACGATGCAGGACGGCGTGCTGACGCTTCCGCGCACGGGACGTCCGGCCCAGCAGGTATTGAACTGGTTGGCCGAACAGGCACGGCGGGAGCTTTCATCCTATGTGGAAAAATGGTCGAAACGGATGAACGTCTATCCGACTGCGCTGAGCTTTGGTTATGCAAAAGCCCGTTATGGAAGCATGACTTCCGACGGACGGATGCGGCTGAACGTGGCGCTGATGCATTTTCCGCCTCAGTATATCGACTATGTGGTGGTACATGAGCTGGCGCATCGGGTGCATCCAGACCATAGCTCTGCTTTTCATGCCTATGTGGAGAGCGTGCTGCCCGGCGCAGGGCAGCTGCGCAAGGAAATGAAAACCCTCAGCGGGTATCTGACCCTGCTGAGGGAGTTAAATGACAAAGGATGAGTGAGCGAACGTTCAGCCGGACACCAGACCGATAAACTGCCGGGTGCGGGGATTTTCCGAATGGAACACCTGTTGGGGCACGCCTTCCTCCACAATATGCCCGCCTTCCATAAAGACCACCCGGTCGGCCACGTCCCGGGCAAAGCTCATTTCATGGGTGACCACCATCATGGTCATTTTTTCCTGCGCAAGATCGCGCATGACGGCCAGAACTTCCTGCGTCAGCTCGGGGTCCAGTGCCGAAGTGGGCTCGTCAAAGCAGAGGATCTCCGGGTGCATACACAGCGCCCGGGCGATGGCCACCCGCTGGGACTGGCCGCCGGAAAGCTGGTAGGGGTATTGGCCCGCCTTGCTTTCCAGACCGACTTTCTTCAAAAAATAATGCGCCTGCTCCGTGGCCTGTTCCCGGGGCATTTTTTTGACCCGGATCGGCGCGTCGATCAGGTTTTGCAGCACCGTCCGGTGGGGGAACAGGTTGAAGGACTGAAACACCATGCCCATGCGGAGGGTCAGCTCCCGCAGCTTTTTTTCCGGGGCGTAGGTCAGAACGCCGTCCTTCATGGAGCACATGGTTTCGCCATCCAGCGTGATCTCGCCGGAGTCGATGGTCTCCAGCTGGTTCAGGCACCGAAGCAGGGTGCTTTTGCCGGAGCCGCTGGGGCCGATCAGCGCCATGACCTCGCCCTGCGCGATGGACAGAGAAATGCCCCGCAGCACGCCCAGACCGTCAAACCCCTTGCAGATTTCTTTTGCTTCCAGCATCATCGGCCGGTCACGCTCCTTTCAGCGATAGTAGCTCAGTCTCTTTTCCGCCAGCTTGCACAGCTGTTCAGCCACGCCGTTCAGCACCAGATAGAACACGATGGCCAGCAGGTAAGGCTCCACGGAACTGGACGAGCTGACCTGCTTTTTGGCGATGGTCATCAGCTCTACCACGGCCACGGTGGAGGCAAGGGCCGTATCTTTGATCAGCGTGATGATCTCGTTGGTCATGGGCAGCAGCACTCGTTTGACCACCTGCGGCAGGATGATGCAGAAAAACGTCTGGGTTTTGGTATAGCCCAGCACTTTGGCGGCTTCGTACTGTCCCGCAGGGATGGACTGGATGCCAGAACGGAAAATTTCCGCAAAATAGGCGGCGTAATTCACGGCGAACGCAAAAATGACCGCCGAAAAGCGATCCACCTTAAATGGCAGGATCTGCGGCAGCAGAAAGTAGACGAACATGATCTGCAGCATCAGCGGGGTGCTGCGCATCAGGTAGATATACAGGGACGTTGGGGCGCGAAGGACGGCGTGCTTGCTCATGCGTGCCTGAGCGAACAGCACGCCCAGCGGCACGGCGAAAAGGAGCGTGAGAAAGAAGATGCTCAGGGTCACGCCTGCGCCTTGCAGCAGAAGCTCCGTCAGGTTCCAGAGCTTGGAAGGATCGTTGAAGAATTTGATAGCCATGGGGAGCTCCTTTGGTGGTTGATAGGGGAATGGAGGATAAAATTCGGCGGAGGGGCGGGGGAATCCTGCTCTGCATGGTCAAAGGCCAGCGTGTTTCAGAATCCACGCTGGCCTTTTCAGTGAGCCATGAGGCCTGTCGCCGAATAGCGGCCTTTCGCCTTCAACTGGCAAGGAGCTCTACCAGACCCGCGAGCCGCGAGGTCCGTTGCTGAACGGCGGTAAAACTTCGGTTAGCCTGCGTGGCCCTCTGCACCCCTGCGCGCCGCTGGCGCGCAGTCCGGAGTCAAGGGGTACTACCCCTTGCGCGAGCCGTGGCACCTGTTGTGCCACGGCGGTAAAACCCCGGCCAAGCTTCATGTCTCCCTACGCCCCTGCGCGCCAGCGCACGCAGTCCGGAAGCGGACTCAGTCCGCAACGACGGTGATGTCGGAGCCGAACCATTTTTCGGAGATGGCGGCCAGAGAACCGTCGGTTTTCATTTCCTTCAGAATGTCCTGCACCTTGTCCCGGAGGGCCAGATCGTCCTTGCGGAAGCCGATGCCGTAGTTGTCGTCTTCAAGGGCGAAAGCGGCCTTCAGGTTTTCGGCGCCCATGGAGTTGATGCGGTAGTCGCCCACCACCAGATCCATGATGACCGCATCCACGCCGCCCTGCTGCAGATCCATCAGCGCGGTCAGATAGTCTTCAAAACCGGGCATGTCGGCGAAAGAAGCCTTCGCGTCGGCATAAGCGTCGCTGAGCAGAAGCTCCTCGGCGTAGCTGCCATTCTGCACGGCTACGCTCTTGCCAGCCAGGTCCGCCAGAGAGGTGATGTCCGAATCGTCCTTGACATAGCATACAATCTGATTGTTCAGGTAGGGGAAGGTCATGGCCATGCTTTCCTCCCGTTCGGGCGTGATGGACATGCCGTTCCAGATGCAGTCGATATTGCCGGAGGAAAGCTCCAGTTCCTTGGCTTCCCAGCTGATGGGCTGGGCGATAAATTCAACGCCCAGCTTTTCGGCTACTGCACGGGCAACGTCAATATCGAAGCCGACGATGTCGTTGTTTTCATCCCGGTAACCCATGGGCGGGAAGCTGTCGTCCAGACCGATAATAAAGGTTCCCTTGTCCAGAACCGCCTGCAGGGAATTGTCCTCGGCCACAGCGGCGGAAAGGGTCAGGAGCATTACCAAAGCCAGCAGGGAAGCAAAAACTTTCTTCAACATCGTCATCGTTCTTTCTCCTTTCGTCGTTATCGCTTTAGTGCGTTAACGTGGTGCCATAATAACACGACGAAGCAAAACTGTCAACAGATTTTGTAAAATTTCCTGGAGAAAAATTCAAAAGGCGGATCAGCTTGAAAGGCCGGGGCAAGGGGGAGTTCTTCGTATTTGACAGCACCGGCTTCCAAAGATTATAATAAGAAAGCATTTTTGGTTTTTGCAGGAGGCGACGATTTTGCAACTGCCCCAAGATTTGAAAGCCTATGCCGTAAACGGCCTTGTTCCCCGGCTTTTGACCCCTGCCGATGTATCGGCGATGCTGGCGCTTCAGCGGGAAGTGATGGAGGCGCTGCCGGATCCGCGCTGGTATTTTCCTTCCGATGAAGCGGAGTTTTTGCAGGTGGTTTCCGCGGGTGAGGGCTTTGCCTATTTTGATGGCGAAACGCTGCTGGGCTTTGCTGAACTGACCCCGGGCGAACTGCGGGGCAGTCATAGCTATGCGGCCTCACTGAAACAGCCGGTCAGCGGCAGCTTTGATTTCCACGATGTGATGGTTCGTCCATCCGCCCGGGGGCAGGGGATGCATACCGCGTTCCTGCGTCTGTTTGAAAAAATGGCCCGCACGAACGGCGGATACGCGGTTTATGCCACGGTCGATCCCGAAAACGGTCCTTCCCGGCGGAATTTTGAACGGGCTGGGTATCAGTGCATGGTGGAAAAGCCCGCTTACGACGGACGGGCCCGGAGGTTTTACCGTCTGCTGCTGTCGTCACCGGAAAAAGACTGAACCAGATTTTTCCAATTCAGGAGGAACCATCCATGAATCATTCCAAATGGAAAGCGGTCTGGGCGCTGCTGCTGTGCGTGCTGCTGTGCTGCACGATGGCGTTGGCCGAGGAAAGTGAAGCGGAGCCGCCGCAGCTGGGCGAAGACATCGAGGTCGAAGGCGTGGCCAGCGACGAAGAAGACAACGTGTCGGAACTGGACGCGCAGGGCGTGCGGGCCAGCATCGAAGGCCTGACGCCGCTGTACCGGGCCGTTATCAAGCCCTTTACCTCCAACGGCAATACCATTCGGATGCGGGCGGAGCAGAGCAGCGAAAGCGATGTGGTCTGCGCCATCAATAAAGGCGAGACCATCACGGTCTACGCGGTCTATCCCTCCTATGTGCTGGTGGAATACAACGGCAATGTGGGCTACGTCATCCGCACGTGGATCAGCGAGGACGTGGTGCCCATCGACCCGGCCTCCACGCCGCCTTACGGAACGGTGCTGAGCCAGTACGTGGCGACCACGACCGACGTAGCCCCGGTTCATCAGGCTCCCGATAACAACGCGCCCATCAACGCCATTCAGATCGGCAAGGGCAGCAAGATCGCTGTGCTGGAATTTGTGGACGGCTTTGCCAAAATCCTCTATTGGCGTTCCTACGGCTATATTGACGCGTCGCTTTTGACCGATCTGGTGCCCGTCTCGCCTACGGACGAGCCGCTGAGCACCGAAACGCCCATCGCGGCCTTTGCCAGCTACTTTGAGTACAACACCGGCAAGGAGGGCAACGAGGGCCGCTGCCTGAATATCGTGCGCAGCTGCGAGCTGATGACTCGGGTGATGCAGCCCGGGGAATCGTTGGATTTCAACGCGCAGATCGGCCCGTACAAGCGCACCAACGGGTATCACCCCGCACCGGTGCTGATCGACGGCGGCAGCCAGCTGGGTTACGGCGGCGGCACCTGCCAGAGCAGCTCCACTCTGTACAACGCCGTGCGGCAGCTTTCCGGCCTGACGGTGCTGTACCGCCGTCCTCACGGCCCGGGCTGCGCCAAATATCTGCCCATGCATCAGGACGCTGCCGTTGGCAACGCCAAGCTGAATTTTGTTTTCCGCAACGACTATGATTTTCCCATTCGGATCGACGCTTTCAGCACAGGCGAGGGCAGCCTGCTGATTCAGATCTTCAAGGGAGAATAAACAAACCCCGCCGGGACGCAGCGATTCTGCATCCCGGCGGGTTTTTCAGATTCGATGGGCCACGTCGAGGGCAAGGTATAATTTGCCCAGATCGTGGTTGGCACCGGGCAGCCCGGCCACTTCGTAGCCGCTGTCTTCCAGCACGTCGCCCGCTTCCAGAAAATCAAAGAGCTCCAGATGGTAAAAATCGCAGACCGCCTGTACGCCAGCCAGCTCCATTTCCACGGCGATGCAGCCCTCGCTTTTTCGCTGGGCCACCAGCCCCCTCGTCTCCCGGATCATGCTGTCAGTCGTCCAGACTCGCCCCTGCACATGGGGAATGTTCAGCGATTCGAAGATTTCCTTCATGCGGTCGCTGTTGGCGATGTGGATGTAATCCGCCGGCGGGGCGTAGTAGTAGGAACAACCCTCGCCCCGGTAGCTTTCCGTCGGAAGAATAAATTTGCCCGTGGTTTTTTCCCGGTTCAGGCTACCGCAGGAACCGAACATGATGAATTTCTTCGCGCCAGTTACCCAACTGGCTTCGTAACAAAGAGAACCGGCCAGCGCCGAGCCGAGGTCGGTCAGGTAAAAGCCGATGTTTTCGCCCTCGTGGCAGAATTGGTAAATGGTCTTGCTGCCGTTGCAGCTGTTTAACGTGCCGATGGGTTCGCAGTCGAAGTTGACCAGCAAGTGCTGGTGGATGTGCTTGGAAAAAAGAATCAGGCAGTTTTCTACCTTGTGACCGGGTTCTCCGTAAAAATCCCGCAGGCTGAGCAGGGGCTCTGACTGAATATCGTAGCAATCGGTAATCATGGTATATCCTTTCTGGCAGTGATTTTGTCAGGCCTCCGGGCCGAGCTGCGCCGCAGCCAGCAGCCGGTCTTTCAGCGTGGTGTAGCGCTTGGCCACGTGGTCGTTTTCCACCATCTGCTGGATGACTTCCTCCCGGCCTACCAACACCACCAGCTGTCGGGCGCGGGTCAGCGCGGTGTAGAGCAGGTTCCGTGCCATCAGCATGGGCGGACCGCCCACTACCGGCATCACCACCACCGGGAATTCGCTGCCCTGACTTTTGTGCACCGTCAGGGAGTAGGCCAGCTCCAGCGCGTCCAACTGCTGCTTCTGGTACGTGACCACCCGGTCGTCGTCAAACAGCACGGTCATCATATGCTCCGCTGGGTCGATGCGCTCGATATAGCCCACGTCGCCGTTGAACACGCCCTGCCCTTCTTCGGGGCCGAAGGGCGTTTGACGGGTATACTCGATCTGATAATCGTTTTTGGTCTGAATGACCTTGTCGCCCACTCGGTACTCCGTCTCGCCGTGCAGCAGGGAATCCACGCCGGGACGCTCCGGGTTCAACGTTTCCTGCAGAAGCCGGTTCAGGTTGGCCGCGCCGCAGTCGCCCTTTTTGGTGGGGGTCAGAACCTGAATGCAGCGGGTGGCCTGCGCCTGCCACTGCTCCCTGGGGAAGCCCAGATATTTTGGCAGCCGGGAGCGCAGCAGGTCGCAAATGGCCTGCGCCGCTTCGGACTGCAGCACCTTTCGGGTGAAGAAAAAGTCCGTGTCCCGGCTGCGAAGAACAGGCATTTCACCGTGATTGATCCGGTGGGCGTTGAGCACGATCATGCTGCTTTCATCCTGCCGGAAAATATCCGTCAGGCGAATGGAGGGCACCACGTCGCTGTCCAGGATGTCCTTGAGCACGTTGCCCGCGCCCACGCTGGGCAGCTGATCCGCGTCGCCTACCAGAATGACGCGGGTGCCGGGCAGCACCGCCCGCATGAGCCCCCGCATCAGGGTCACGTCCACCATGCTCATTTCATCCACGATCAGGCAGTCGCATTCCAGCGGATAGTCCTCGCTGCGGGCAAAAGCGCCGCTGTCGCCGCCGTATTCCAGCAGGCGGTGGATGGTCTTGGCTTCCTCGCCGGTGGCCTCGCTCATGCGCTTGGCGGCGCGGCCTGTAGGCGCGCACAGGAGAATGTCGTTGTCCTCCTTCAGCAGAGACAAAATGCAGCGGATGATGGTGGTCTTGCCGGTGCCGGGGCCGCCGGTGATGACCAGCACGCCTTCTTCTACGGCGCTGCGAATGGCCTTGCGCTGGGTCTGGGAGAAAGAAACGCCGGTCTCTTTTTCGTATTCGGCAATGCGGCCGTCCAGACCCTGCACACGCTTGTAGGGGCGGGCGTGCATCAGCCGGGTCAGCCGCAGGGCGATCTCGCTTTCCGCCAGATAATATAAAGGCAGACAAAGAGCGTTTTCGCAATCGGGAATGGAAAAGCCGATCATCATTTTTTCCAGCAGCGCGTGGGAAATTTGCGCGTCCACCAGCTCCGCGGGGGCGTGCAGCATGGCCGCAGCCCGCTCCAACAGCAGTTCTCGGGGCAGGTAGGTATGGCCCGCACCGTTGGCCGCCTCGCTGAGCAGATAAAACAGCGCGGCCCGAATGCGGAACTCGCTCTGGGGATCCATGCCCATGCTCAGGGCGATGCGGTCGGCGGTCAGAAAGCCTACGCCGTCGATGTCCATCACCATGCGGTAGGGGTTTTCCCGAACCAGCTCCACCGTATTTTCACCATAGTATTTGGCGATGCGCATGGCCAGATTGGGGCTGATGCCGTAGTTCTGTAAAAACACCAGCACCCGGCGCATTCCCATCTGCTGGGCGTAGCTTTCCAGAATCATGGCGGCTTTTTTCTTGCCGATGCCGCTGACCTCGGTCAGCCGTTCCGGGTGCTCGTCCAGAATTTCCAGCGCGTTTTCTCCGAAATGGCGGACAATCAGCTTGGCCGTAGAGGGGCCGATGCCCCGGATCAGGCCGGAACCAAGGTATTTTTCAATGGCGGTCTTGCCCGTAGGCGGGGTGATGGTGCATTTGAGAGCGTGAAACTGCTTGCCGTAGGCGGGATGCTCCGTCCAACTGCCCTCGAAGGTAACGTTTTCGCCGGGGCTTAGTTCCGGCATTTGCCCCACCACCGTCTGGGTGGTGCGCCCCATCGTGACCCGCAGCACCGTATAGCCGTTTTCATCGTTGCGGAAGGTGGTATCCTGCACCACCGCCGTTAACTGCTCGGATTCCAACCTTCCGCCTTCTTTCTTCGGTGTTTTTTCGTGTTGTTTGGAGTCAGGCCAGTTTGCTGTTCAGCCAGCCGATCAGGTCGGCGTAGACTTCTTCCCGGTTGATCTCGTTGAGCATCTCGTGCCGGCCGCCCTCGTAGAGCTTCAGCGTCACGTCCTGAACACCTGCGGCCTTGATCTCCTCATACACCTGCCGCACACCCTGTCCGTTGCTGCCCACCGGGTCATGATCTCCGGCAAAGAGCAGCACGGGAATGTCCTTCTTCATGGCGGAGAGGTGCTCCGGGTACAGCCGGCGCAGGCCGCTGAACATATCGGCGTAGGCCCGAGCCGTAAAGGGAAAGCCGCACAGCGGGTCGGCCTTGTACAGCGCTACCTGCTCCGCGTCCCGAGTGAGCCAGTCGCTGTCGGTCTGGGGATTGTCCACCTTCTGATTATTGGCGGAGAAATTCATATGATGCAGCAGCATACAGGGCTTCTGCGCACCGCCGAAAAAGCACTGGATGGCGGCGATGGCGCTTCCCGCCGTGACGATGCCCTTTCCAAAATGGCCGGTGCCGCTGAAAATCGCCCCTGCCAGCCCTTCCTCGTATTTCAGGCAGTAGGTGCGGGCCACGAAGCTGCCCATGCTGTGCCCCAACAGGAAATAGGGCAGATCAGGGTATTGGGCCTGCGTTTCCCGGCGCAGGGCGTTAGTGTCTTCGATCAGCGCGTCCCAGCCGTCCTTGTCGGCAAAATAGCCCTTCACCGCGGCGTTCTGGCCATGGCCCAGATGAGTGTGGCCCACGACGATGAAACCGGCCTGATTCAGCGCCTTGGCGGGCGCATCGTAGCGGTCGATATGCTCCGCCATGCCGTGGACGAACTGCACCACTGCTTTGGGCTGTCCCTCTGCGGGCCACAGTCGTTTTTCCAGTTCTTGCCCGGTGACGGAACGAAAGTTTCCTCGGATCGTCTCTGCCATGAAATGCTCCTCCTTCAGGCCCAAAATCGAGCGTCTTTCTTTCATTATAGCATGTTGCCCGGAAAGGCACAATGCCCATTCGCCGGGGGAAGGAGGGGACGAAAAAAGACCGCTCCTTGCGGAACGGTCTCTTGGTCTCAGCTCTTAGTACTGCTGATTGCGATTGCGCTCGAAGCACTCGCGGCAATACACGGGGCGATCGCCCTTGGGCTGGAAAGGCACCTGGGTGGTGCAGCCGCAGCCGTCGCAGATCACTTCGTACATCTGGCGCTCAGCACGATTGGGGTTCTCGCGGTTACGGCGAGCAACGCGGCACTCGTGGCAGCGGGTGGGATCGTTCTGGAATCCCTTGTCAGCGAAGAACTGCTGTTCAGAAGCGGTGAACACGAATTCCTTGCCACAATCGCGGCATACCAGCGTCTTGTCTTCAAACATTGTTGGTTCCCTCCAAATTTGGTTTGTTCTGTTTGCCGTTGGGTGAAGTAACCTGCGTCTTGGGTTTCCAGCTTCCGAACAACCGGGGAAGGAACCTGTACCGCATGACCCTACCTAGGGCAACACACGCATTATATCATGACCTGAGAAGAAATGCAAAGATTTTTCTAAAAAACTGTGTTTCTCTTTTGAGAAAGAAAGTGAAACGTTGCAAATTTCCTGTTTTTTCCGTTATAATAGCAGGACGGAAGGGCCTTTGAGAACGGAAAAAACAGGAGGTTGACTCTCATGTTTGATTATCTGGACTGGCGCGGCGACCTGAGTTTTGAAAGCGCTCCCATCAACGCCGTTGACCTGTTGATCTTCGCCACTTTGTCCTACTGCCCCCTGGAACGGATGCCGGGCGGATTCACGCCCGGAACATTGGCACAGCTGACGGCGGAACTGTATCCGCCGGACGCGGCTTTCCGTAACGACGCTGAAAAACAGCGCTGCCAGCTGTGGAAGACAGCGGCGGAGAGCGAGCGCTTCGGCGGGGTGCAGGTGCAGGAGTTCGCCTATCATTTCGATCCGGCCGGGGAAAAGCAGTTTTCCGCCACACTGTTCCAGCTGGACGAAAGGACGGCTGTGGCGGCCTTTCGCGGCACCGATTCCACCGTGGTGGGGTGGAAGGAGGACTTTAACATGGGCTTTGAGTCGCCGGTGCCCGCCCAGACCGACGCGGTGGAATTTCTGACGGCCGCCGCCCGGCAGTTTGAACGGCTCTACACCTGCGGCCACTCCAAGGGCGGCAATCTGGCGCTGTACGCCGCCGTGCGTTCGCCTGCGGACGTTCGCGCCAAGGTGCTGGGCGTGTACAGCTTCGATGGCCCCGGGTTGGACGATCAGACTGCCGGCAGCCCGGAATATGAAGAAATTTCTTCTCGAATCTGTTCCTTCGTGCCGGAATCTTCCATCGTGGGTATGCTGCTGGATTATCACGACGAATATACCATTGTGGACAGCGACGGCGTAGGCATTTTGCAGCACAATCCCTTCCTGTGGCACATTCGCGGGCCGCGTTTCCAGACCCGGGCCAACCTGACCCGCTCCGGCCGCTACGCCGATCGGACGCTGCACGACTTTCTGGCACAGTGCACGACGGAAGAGCGGCAGGTGATGGTGGACACCCTATTTGAATTGGTCGCCGCCACGGGCGCGCAGCGGGTGAAGGAGATCCCGATGGGTCTTTTGAAAAATTTCGGCGCGGTGCGGGAAACACTGAAAAAAGTGCCCGAAGAAAACCAGCTCGTGCTGAAAAAGGTGTTTCGCACGCTGGCGCAGGCAGGCGGCAGCAATCTGGACGCGCTGCTGGGCCTTTCGGAAAACGGGGGAAACACGACGGTCAGTCAGTAAAGGCGCGCGTCGCGTCCCCAATAGACAAACCCCTGCCCGGACTTTGACTCCGGGCAGGGGTTTGCATGGCTGCGGCAAAGGCAGCTTACAATTCGTGATAGTACAGGCAGATGTTCTGATAGGTACCGTCCTTCATCAGGAAACCGTTGGGAACGGTTCCGATCTGCACAAAACCAAGCCTTTTGTACAAGTGACGGGCATGGACGTTATTTTCGACTACCGCGTTGAACTGCAGCAACTTAAATCCGGCTTTTTTCGCCTGTGTCAGGCAATCCGAAACCAGCTTTTCCCCATATGTTTGCCGCGCACCGCCGAATCAACGGCGTAGCTGGCGTTGGCAATATGCCCACAGCGCCCAACATTATTGGGATGCAGAATGTACAGGCCGACAAGCTTCCCTTCGTCCTCGGTGACGCCGCAGTAGGTTTGGGCGGCGAAAAAGCTTTTGCCCGTCTGTTCATCCAGAAGATCCAGCTGCGGGAAAGCAACGCCTTCCGTGACGACTTCATTCCAGATACGGTTCATTTCCGGAATATCCTGTTCGCGATATTGTCGAATTTCCATATCATCCATGCCTCCCAGCTTTGGTGCTTTGCCCTGCGGGTTATTTTATCTGCAGCTTTTCAAACTGATAGCGCGGTTTGCCGAGGCTCTTTTTCCCATATTCGATGGCTTCTGCCGGGCAATAGCAGATACAGGCCATGCAATGGGTGCATTCCTTGCCCCAGACGGGTTTGCCGTTTTCGAGCCGAATGTTGTTCATCGGGCACCTGCGGACGCATTGCCCGCAGCCGGTGCAGGAGCTGCTTGCCTGAAATGCGTTGGCTTTCACGAAGAAACGGTAGAAGACCGGGTTGACCGGGCCACTCATGAAGCGGTCGTAGAACGTGTTGCGGGGCGCGGCGAAAGCCTGTCCCGCTTCCAGACGCGCAATAACGCCCGCAATATCCGGCTCTGCTTGTTGCACGATCTCCCGGGCTTCCGCCGCGTGCGGTGCATCGAACATGGCGATATAGTTTTCCGGCATGACGATCTGCGCCGTTCCCATGCAGCGCAGATTTTTCTGCCCGGCAAGCTGGCGGTTGTACTTTGCCGCGTTCCCGATTTCGCTGCCGCAGTCCATCACAAACCAGACGCGTTCCGCCCCGGTCAGTTTCGTCTGGACAAGCCAGTCAGCTACGACCCGCGGGATACGCCACGCATACGTCGGGGTCACGACGATCACGTTTCGGCCCGTCTGGATGGGGGAATGGTCGCCCGCCTTGATCTTGGCGTTCAGGTCGGTCACCTGCTCCCGCAGGGCCTCCGCCGCCCGCCGGGCGATATACCGGCTGTTCCCGGTTCCGGAAAAGCAGAAAATCATGGACTCATACCTCCTCGATGCTTTCTTTTCCCTATCATAGCATGAAAGCGAAGACAGGAACAGCCACAGCAAAAAAGCTGCTGTGGCTGTTTTGACTATTCTTCCTCCCGCACCCACTGAAAGCGGGGGCCGCGATAGCCGTCCCGCTCCACCTCCTCCGACCACATAGCGGCGGGGCGAACCCAGACGCCGCGCTCGCCGTATAACGCCTGATAGACCACCATGTCCTCCAGCGTTTCGGAATGACGGGCCGTGTACAGAAGGCGGTATTCGTTTCCCTTAAAATGCCGGTAAATGCCCGGTTTAAGCTTGATCATGCCCGGCTTCTCTTCCATTCCAAATATTCCTCAAAGCCCCCGGCATAGTCCAGACAGCCTTCCTTGCCCAGCGGGAATTCGATGATCCGGTTGGCGATTTCATCGATGAACTGATGGTCGTGGCTGGCGAAGAACAGGTTGCCCGGGTAAGCCTGCAGGCCGTTGGACAGGGCGGTGATGCTTTCCAGATCCAGATGGTCGGTGGGCTGATCCAGAATCAGGGCGTTGGCCTTGCTCATCATCAGGCGGCTGAGCATGCAGCGCACCTTCTCGCCGCCGGAGAGCACGCGCGCGGGCTTGAGCGCCTCCTCGCCGGAAAAGAGCATGCGGCCCAGCCAGCCGCGGATATCGCTTTCATACTGGCTCTGGGAGAACTGGCGCAGCCAGTCAATCAGGTTATATTCGCAGTTATCAAAGTATTTGCCGTTGTCCTTGGGGAAATAGCTCCGGCTGGTGGTCACGCCCCACTTGAAGCTGCCCTCGTCCGGCTCCATCTCGCCCATAAGAATCTGGAACAGCGTGGTGCGCGCCAGCTCGTCCGTGCCGACGAAGGCCACCTTGTCGCCGGGGGTCAGCACGAAGGAGATGTTGTTGAGCACCTTGCGGCCGTTGACGGTCTTGGAAAGGTTGGTCACGGTCAGCAAATCGTTGCCGATATCGCGATCCGGCTTCCACGCGATATACGGATAGCGGCGAGAGGAAGGCGTATAGTAGTTTTCCATTTGCAGGTTATCCAGCAGCTTCTTGCGGCTCGTCGCCTGCTTATGCTTGCTGGCGTTGGCGGAGAAACGCTGAATAAACGTCTGCAATTCCTTGATCTTCTGCTCGTTCTTCTTGTCGATGTCCTTCTGCTGGCGCGCCACCATCTGGGTGTATTCATACCAGAAGTCGTAGTTGCCGACATACATCTGGATCTTGCCGAAGTCGATGTCGCAGATGTGCGTACAGACCTTGTTGAGGAAGTGACGGTCATGGCTGACGACGATGACCGTATTCGGGAAATCCAGC
>ERZ773139.332-NODE-332-length-66432-cov-6.052172_pt1 | contig 66432 bp, 86 predicted proteins | sample MGYA00580854_ERZ773139 | MGnify/ENA primary metagenome ERZ773139 (study PRJEB29015, sample SAMEA2737809) | human gut metagenome | biome: human gut; feature: human-associated habitat; material: faeces | place: China | collected 2012 ...
GTCCGTCGGTCTTTGCGCTGGCCTCCGATTACGGGGTGGCGCAGCGCATCGCGGCGCAGATGGAGCGTCATTTCCAGCTGCGGCAGATCGGCTGTCACACTTATGCGGGCCGCGTGTCGAACGCCGGAGCGCGGGTCGTAGAGCAATAAAACCATAGAACGATGAAATTTTACAGTACGAGAGATACGAAACGGGCCTGCGGCTGTTCGCTCCGCGAGGCCGCGATGATGGGGCTGGCTCCCGACGGCGGGTTGTTCGTCCCCGAACGCATTCCGCAAGCCGACATGGCCGAGGTCGAACGGCTGGCCGGGGAGTCCTACGCCGCGATGGCGGGCTATCTGGCCGGGTTGTTCTTCGGCGACGATTTCGACCCGCAGCTCCTGCGGCGGGAGCTGGAGTCGCTGTACGATTTCCCCGTGCCCCTGCGGGCGGTGGGGTGCGGACGCTACACGCTGGAGTTGTTCCACGGTCCGACCTGCGCCTTCAAGGATTTCGGCGCCGGGTTCATGGGGCGTGCGATCGGCCTGCTGGGGGCCGCCGGCGAGCGGCTGGTGATCCTCACGGCCACTTCGGGCGACACGGGCAGCGCCGTGGCGCACGGGTTCTACGGCGTGCCGGGCGTCGATGTCGTGGTGCTCTATCCCGAGGGGAAGATCAGCCGCCTGCAAGAGTGTCAGATGACCACCCTCGGGGGTAACATCCATCCGCTGCGGGTCGCCGGAACGTTCGACGATTGTCAGCGGCTGGTGAAGGAGCTCTTCGCCGATGCGGAGTTCCGCAAGCGGCGGCGCGTGACCTCGGCCAATTCGATCAACCTCCTGCGGTGGATTCCCCAGGCGTTCTACTATTTTTACGGCTATTGCCGGTGGCGGCAGGCTGCGGGCGGCGACCGTCCGGTCATCGTCGTGCCGAGCGGCAACTACGGCAATCTGGCTGCGGGGATGCTGGCGCAGCGCATGGGACTGCCCGTCGGGGGCTTCGTGGCGGCCTCGAACATCAACGACGTGGTTCCCGAATTCCTCCGCACGGGCGTCTACCGTCCGCGGCCGTCGGTGCGGACTCCGGCCAATGCGATGGATGTCGGCGCCCCGAGCAATTTCGAACGTATGCTGTGGCTTTGCGGAGGCGATCCCGAGGCCCTGCGCGGCGAGCTGGAGGGATTCCGCTGCGACGACGCCTGCATCCGCCGCACGATCGACGAGCTGTACGAGCGTCACGGCTATTTCTCCGATCCCCACAGCGCCGTCGGATATGCGGCTTCGATGGCCGTCGGTAAACCGGGATTTTACCTTTCGACGGCCCATCCCGCCAAGTTCGGGGAGGTCATCGCCTCGGTGACCGGGGCCCGGGTGCCGCTTCCCGAACGGCTCGAGGAGCTGACACGCAGGCCGCAGCGTTCGGAACCCCTTGCCGTCGATCTCGCGGCCCTCGAAGCGTACGTCGAAAAGGTCTGAATCCGCCCGGCTAAGAGCCGGGTTTGAGAAAAGGTCAAAGTGCAGAACAGGTTTCGACACGGGAACTCCTGCCACCGACCCTATAACCCGTTTTTTAGCGGGCAGCGGGCTGAAAACAAATGGCAGGCTTAATATTTGTTTCTTTTCATTGCGTTTTTATTTTGCTTTTGTTTATATTTGTTGCGTAAAAGCAAAATAAACTACCGATGAATCTCAAACGTCTGCTCTCTTTTCTGATCGTTTCGCTGTTGCTGACGGCCTGTCCCTCGGGCCGTAACCGTGCGGATGCGCCCGATTTAGGCAAACTGCCCCGCACGATCCTGTCGGGCGAACAGGGTCCGTTCCACGTGCAGGGCATCGCCGTCGATCTCGAACGCGGTTACATCTACTTCTCCTTTACGACCAAACTGTTGAAAATGGACCTCGCGGGGAACCTGATCGGCAGCGTCGATGGCTTGACCGGGCATTTGGGCTGCCTGACGATGAATCCCGCCGACGGGCGTGTCTACGGTTCGCTCGAATACAAGGACGACGCCATCGGCAAAGGCATCCGCAAGACCCTCGACGGGGAGTCGGAGGGCGCGGACCAGACGGGATTTTACATCGCCGTATTCGACGTGGACCGCATCGTGCGTCCCGATATGGATGCGGAGCGGGACCGCGTGATGACGGCCGTTTATGTCAAGGAGGCCGTTGACGACTATTTCGCGGAGACCGTGAACGGCGGGCGGACGGTGGCCCACCGTTTCGGATGTTCGGGCATCGACGGCGTGACCTTTGCGCCCCGCTTCGGCAGCGGGGAGGAGGGCGATTGGCTCTATGTGGCCTACGGCATCTACGGCGACACGCTGCGCACGGACAACGACTATCAGGTGTTGCTGGCCTACGATACGAAGGAGTGGAAACGCTATGAACAGCCCCTCTCGCAGTCGAACCTGCACAAGAGCGGCCCGTCGGCCCCCGACCGCAAATATTTCGTCCGCACGGGCAACACCTCCTATGGCATTCAGAATCTGGCTTACGATCCGGCTTCGGGCAACCTCTATGCGGCGGTCTACAAAGGCAAGAAACCGCACTATCCGAACTGGTCGCTCTTCGTGATCGACGGCAGCAAGCCCGCCCGTCGGGAATCCTTGCAGGGTTTCGACACCCCGACCGAGGGCGAGGTGCTCTCGTTGGTGGAGGCCGGAAACCCGGACGGCGGCATCGGCGGATGGAATTTCAAATGGGGTGCGACGGGATTGTGCCCGTTGGGCGGCGGTTATTTCTACATTTCGGAGAATGCCCGTTCGAAAGAGACCCGCCAGCAGAGCAGCACCGTCCGTCTGTACGAATGGACGGGCGATGCCGCGACTCCGTTCCGGGCGGTGGAGTAGCATCTCCCTCCCCTCCGGATCGGGATGCGGACGTTGCCGTTGTTTCCGGCTGCGATGGCTCCGTTGAGCGCGGTGCCGTATGCCCCATGACTTCAGACGAAATCCGGGCCGGAGCGAAAGGGCTATTGCGGATTGTTTTTCCGCTGCCGGAACTCGGACGGCGAACATCCCAACCGCTGACGGACATAACGGCTGAAGAACGAAAGATTCGGAAAGTCGAGCTCGTCGGAGATCTCCTTGATGCTTTTCGGGGAATTTTTCAGCGCGTCGGCCACTTCGCGCGTCAGGGCTTCGTGAATCCATTCCGAAGCGCTTCGGCCGCTGGCGCGCTTGACCGCCGTCGAGAGATAACGCGGAGTTTTGCAGAGCCGCTCGGCATACCATTGCACCGAGCGCGGCACGGGTTTGGTCGAGGAGAGCAGGTCGATGAACGCCTGGCAGATCTGGTGCCGGGATTGAAGCAGCTCTTCGGCGGTCGTTTCCGCCTCGACATGGTTGTCGAGCACATGCGCCGTCTGGTAGAGGAACGCTTGCAGCAGACAGCGTATGATTTCGTCGTAATAGAGATGGTCGATGCGTGTGATTTTCCGTTTGAGAAAATGATAATCCTCCAGCAATTCGACGGATTCCCTGTCGGAGAGGTGAATCTTGAAATTGCGGCTCATATAGAACACCTTGTTCCATAAATCTGCCGAGTTCGGAAAGATCCGTTTGGAGAAGTTCGCCGAGCAGCCGAACAGATACCCCTTGAAATCGGGGCTCATCATCGTGCGGGTGACTATCTTGTCGGGCGTGCAGAATGCGATGTCGTTCGGTTCGATGGTGTAGGGCGTGCCGTTCACTTCGATCTGAAAACGTCCGTCGATGCAAAAAAGCAGCATGCGCCAGCCCTTTTGATCGTCGAGCCGGACGAAATCCCTTGCGTTTTCGAAGATGACGAAATGTTCCGACAGAAACTTGAAAGGTTCTTCGCTGTTGGATTCGGGTCGCATATGATTCAGTTTATACAGAATTGTTCCGAAAGACAAAAATAAGTCCTTTTCGGATACGGCGGGTGGCCGAAACCGCTTGTCGAGTGTCCGATATTTACCGATTTCCGCGGCGTGTGGAATTTCGGCCCTCTTCCCGTACGGATGGATAACCGCGGATTCGTGCGGATGGTTCATTTTTGCAGCCGAATCAAATGCACGAATATGAAAACACGAATCTTGACGGGATGGCTGCTCGTTGCGGCGGTCGCGGTGCAGGCCCGGACGACGGAGCTTTCGATCGGGGAGTGCCGGACTTTGGCCATCCAGAACAACAAGGAGCTGCGTATGGCGGGCGAGAGGGAGCAGGCGGCCTGTCACCGGCGCAAGGCCGCCTTCACGAACTACCTGCCCCGGATTTCGGCGGCAGGAGCCTACCTGCATACGTCGGACGAATTGTCGCTGCTCAGCGACGAACAGAAAAATACGCTGGGGCGACTCGGCACGAACGCCTCCGGGCAGTTGCAGGGCATTTTGCAGCAGTATCCTTCGCTGGGCGAGCAGTTCGGGCCCGTCGCGGGTTCGCTTGCCGGAGGTCTCGACGCTTTCGGGACGAGTCTGGTCGATGGTCTGCGTACCGATACGCGGAACATGACCGTGGCGTCGGTGATGCTGACCCAGCCGGTTTACATGGGCGGCAAGATCGCGGCCTATGACAAGATCACCCGTTTTGCGGAGCAGATCGCCCGCAGCCAGCACGATCAGCAGCTGCAAGAGGTGATTCTCGAAGTCGATCGCACCTATTGGCAGATCGTCGCCCTGCAATCGAAAAAGCGGCTGGCCGAGAGCTACCTCGAACTGGTGCGGAAGCTCGACGGCGATGTCGGGCAGCTGATCGAGGCGGGGATGGCCACCAAGGCCGACGGATTGAGCATCAAGGTGAAGGTCAACGAGGCGGAAGTGGCGCTCATTCAGGTCGATAACGGGCTCGCCCTGTCCCGGATGCTGCTCTGCCAGTTGTGCGGCTTGGATTTGACGACGGAAGTCCGGCTGCGGGATGAAGCCGCGGAGCTGCCGGCCGGGACGACTGCCGCCGACGTGGAGACGGCGTTGGAAAACCGTCCCGAACTCCGCAGCCTCGACATGGCGCAGCGGATCGGGAAGTACAAGGTGACGATCGCCCGCTCCGAGTTCATGCCCAATGTAGCGCTCACAGGCGGTTATCTGACGAGCAACCCCTCGCTCACCAACGGATTCCAGAAAAAATTCAACGGACTGTGGAATGTCGGCGTGGTGGTGAAGATTCCCATTCTGACCTGGGGCGAGCGCCGCCACAAGGTGCAGGCCGCCCGCCGCGAGGCCGCCATTGCCGCGTATCAGTTCGAGGAGGCGGCCGAGAAGGTCGAGTTGCAGGTGACGCAGAGCTGCCAGAAAATGCGGGAGGCGACCGAGCGGTATGCGGCCGCCGCGCGCAGCCAGGCGGAGGCCGATGAGAACCTGCGCTGCGCCACCCTCGGCATGCAGGAGGGGGTCATCCCCGTCAGCAACGTGCTGGAGGCGCAGACCGCATGGCTCTCCGCCCATTCGGAGCGGCTCTCCGCCCGCATCGACGTGCTGCTCGCCGATCTCTATCTGCGCAAGGCGCTGGGTACATTGAAATAATTCAAACAACAAGACGCATATGAAAACGAACAAACAGCAAAAAGGGATTCTTTTGACGGCCGTATCCATGCTTGCGGTGATCGCGGTCGTCATCGTCATCGGGCTCTCGCTGCCCGAGCGGGAGGAGTATATTCAGGGCGAGGTCGAAACGACCGACTACCGCGTGTCGTGCAAGGTGCCGTCGCGCGTGCTGCAAATCCGGGTCGCCGAGGGCGACTGCGTGCGGAGGGGCGACACGCTCGCCGTCATGGAGGCTCCCGACATGGCCGCGCGGCTGGCGCAGGCCGAGGCGGCCCGTTCGGCTGCCGAAGCGTTGGAGCTGAAGGCCCGCAACGGTTCGCGGCAGGAGCAGATCCAGGCCGCCTACGAGGTCTGGCAGCAGGCCCGGGCGGGTTTGCAGGTGGCGGAAAAGACCTTCCGGCGCATCGAACGCCTGCACGGCGAGGGAGTCGTCGCCGCCCAGAAATTCGACGAGGCGCAGGCCAGATACGAAGCCTCCGCCGCTACGGAGCGTGCCGCCAGGGCGCAGTACGACATGGCCGTGAACGGCGCCCGCCGGGAGGACCGGCTGGCTGCCGAGGCGCAGGTGTCGCGGGCCCGGGGAGCCATCGCCGAGGTGACCTCCTACCTGAACGAGACGATACTCACGGCCTCGGACGACGGACTGGTGACGGAGATTTTCCCCGAGGTCGGCGAGCTGGTCGGCACGGGAGCGCCGATTATGAACGTGGCCTGTATGGACGACGTGTGGTTCACGTTCAACATCCGCGAAGACCTGCTGCCGGGCATCGCTGTCGGACGGGAGCTGACGGCCTACCTCCCGGCGCTCGACATCGCCGTTCCGGTGCGTATCACGCGCATGAAGGACGTGGGCAGCTTCGCCGTGTGGAAGGCCACCAAGGCGCTCGACCGCTTCGACCTGAAGACATTCGAGGTGAGGGCCCGTCCCGCATCGCCCGTCGAAGGGCTTCACCCGGGCATGTCGGCCGTACTTCGTAAAAGCGAGATCGAATGAGACACCGTGGAACCATCGAACGGCTGACGGCTATTTTCCGGCGGGAGTTGGGCATCTTCTCCCGCCGGCCCATCTTCCTGTTCTGCATGATCGTCATGCCGGTGGTCTGCGTCGTCTTCTTCACGTCGCTGATGCGGGCCGGCCTGCCGACCGGCCTCCCGATGGGACTGGTCGATGAGGACCGCACGCACATCACGCGCATCCTCGCACGCACGATGGAGGCGTTCGAGGCTTCGGACTTCGCGGATCAGTACGACTCCTTCTCCGAAGCCCGCAAAGCGGTGCAGCGGGGCGAGATATACGGATTCTTCTACATTCCGAAAGGCACGACCGAAAAGGCGATGGCCAGCAAACAGCCCTGCGTGTCGTTCTACACCAACGAAGCCTATTTCGTGCCGGGGACCCTGCTGATGAAGGACATGATGACCGCCTCCGAGATTCTCTCGCTGGCGCTGACCCGCGAGACGCTCTATGCCAAAGGGTACGACGAGCGGGCGGCGATGGCCATGATCCGTCCCATCGTCGTCGAGGCGCATCCGCTTAACAACCCGACGCTGGACTACTCCGTCTACCTCTCGAACATCGTCCTGCCGGGCATTCTGATCCTGCTCATCATGCTCTCGACGACCTACACGATCGGACTGGAGTGGAAACAGCGGACGCAGCGCAAGTGGTTCCGCATGGCCGATTACTCCGTGACGACGGCTTTGGTCGGCAAACTGCTGCCGCAGACGGTGCTGTATGTGCTGATGATCCTCTTTTACGACGTTTATCTCTACCGGTTCATGGGATTTCCGTGCAATTGCGGGATCGCGGCGATGATGGGCATAGGCATCCTGACCGTGCTGGCCTCGCAGGCGTTCGGCGTCTTTCTGTTCGGGGTTTTCAGCGGCCAGATGCGCCTTGCGATGTGTCTGTCGTCGTTGTGGGGCATCCTCTCGTTCTCGCTGGCGGGGTTCACCTATCCGACGACCGCCATGACCCCCGTGCTGGGCCGTCTGGCCGCCCTGTTCCCGCTGCGCCATTACTATCTGCTCTATGTCGATCAGGCGCTGAACGGCTATCCGATCGCCTGCGCATGGCCCTCGGTCGTCGCATTGCTGCTTTTCATCATGCTGCCGCTTGCGGTAAATCGCCGTTATCGTGTTGCATTTCTCAAATATCATTATAAGCCATGAAATCGATACGCAATATTTTCCGCATCTGGTACGATGAGTTGGCTGATCTGTTCAAGGATAAGGGAATTCTGATCTTCATCCTCTTCGTGCCGCTGGCCTATCCGCTCCTCTACTCGTGGGTCTATACCAACGAGGTCGTGCGCGAGGTGCCGGCCGCGGTCGTCGATGACAGCCGCACGCCGCAGAGCCGTGCGTTCATCCGCATGGTGGACGCCACCCCCGACGTTGCCGTCGCGGCGCACTGCACGACGGTCGCCGAGGCCGAAGAGCTGCTGCGCCGCCGCGAGGTCTTCGGCATCATCCGCATTCCCGAGAGCTTCACGAAAGACATCCGGCGCGGCGACCAGACCTTTGTCGGCGTATACAGCGACATGAGCAGTATGCTTTACTACAAAGCCCTGCTGCTGGCTGCGACCAAAGTGTCGCTGGAGATGAACGCCGACATCAAGGTCGGACGCCACCTGCCGGGCACGACCGACCGGCAGGACGAGATACAGCACACGCCCATCGAGTACGATTACGTCGCGTTGTACAATCCGCAGAGCGGCTTTGCGGCGTTTCTCATACCGCCCGTGCTGATGCTGATTCTCCAGCAGACACTGCTGCTGGGCGTCGGCATGTCGGCCGGCCGCATGCGCGAACGCTTCCGCGGGTCGCTCGTGCCGTTCCACCGCGACTACAAGAATCCCGTCTGCATCGTACTGGGAAAGGCGGCGGCCTATTTCGGCATCTACATCGTGATGGCCCTCTACGCCTTCACGATCGTCACGCACGGATTCTCGCTGCCGCAGCTGGGCGACCTGGCCACGCTCACGGCCTTCGTCGTGCCGTTCCTGCTCGCGTGCATCTTCCTGGCGATGGTGCTGTCGTCGCTCGTCTGGCGGCGCGAGGACTGCATCCTGCTGTTCGTATGCCTCTCCGTGCCGCTGCTCTTCATCTCGGGCGTGTCGTGGCCGTGGCCCTCCGTTCCCGCCTTCTGGAAAGGGGTGGCCTGCCTCTTCCCCTCGACTTTCGGCATGAACGGCTATGTCCGCATCCAATCGACGGGTGCGACGCTTTCGGACGTTGCCTTCGAACTGCGCGGCCTCTGGATTCAGACCGGCGTCTATTTCCTCCTCGCCTGCCTGATCTACCGCAGGCAGATCCGTTTGATCGCGGACCGGCATTACCGTGCATGAGTCCGTTTCGGATGCAGATATGTTCGATAGGTCGTTTTGCGGAGCGGGCGGGAAATATCGGACACTCTATGAGCCGAAAAGATAACCGCCATGTCGCGCGGAATCAGTTGCTTTGCCGTACGAAACAAACAAGACGAAACAGATGGAAGGATACATTTCACAAATCATCGGGCCGGTGGTGGACGTTCGCTTCCCCGAAACGGAGGGGCAGCTTCCGGCCATCGACGAGGCGCTGTCGATCCGCCGCGAGAACGGCACGGAGCTCGTCGTCGAGGTGCAGCAGCACATCGGCGAGCATACGGTGCGCACGGTGGCGATGGATTCGACCGACGGGCTGCGGCGGCACATGCGGGTTACGCCGCTCGGCCGTGCGATTTCGATGCCCGTGGGCGATCAGATCAAAGGGCGCCTGATGAACGTCACGGGAGAGAGCATCGACGGCATGCGCGGGCTCGACCGCACGGGCGAGGCTTCGATCCACCGCGAGCCTCCGAAGTTCGACGAACTGGCCACCTCGCAGGAGGTGCTCTACACGGGCATCAAGGTCATCGACCTCCTGGAACCCTATGTCAAAGGCGGCAAAATCGGTCTGTTCGGCGGCGCGGGCGTGGGCAAGACGGTGCTCATCATGGAGCTGATCAACAACATTGCCAAGGGCCATAACGGCTTCTCGGTTTTCGCCGGCGTGGGCGAGCGCACCCGCGAGGGCAACGACCTGTTGCGCGAGATGATCGAATCGGGCGTCATCCGCTACGGCGAGGCGTTCAAAAAGAGCATGGAGGAGGGGCACTGGGACCTCTCGAAAGTCGATTACGACGAGGTGGCAAAGTCGCAGGCCACGCTGGTCTTCGGCCAGATGAACGAGCCGCCCGGAGCCCGCAAATCGGTCGCCCTGTCGGGCCTCACGGTCGCCGAGTCGTTCCGCGACAGTGGCGGGGAGGGGGCGTCGCGCGACATCCTCTTCTTCATCGACAACATCTTCCGTTTCACGCAGGCCGGTTCGGAGGTTTCGGCCCTGCTGGGACGCATGCCCTCGGCCGTGGGCTACCAGCCGACGCTGGCCACGGAGATGGGCCGGATGCAGGAGCGCATCACCTCGACCAAACACGGGTCGATCACCTCGGTGCAGGCGGTCTACGTGCCTGCCGACGACCTGACGGACCCCGCTCCGGCCACGACCTTCACGCACCTCGACGCCACGACCGTCCTGAGCCGCAAGATCGCCGGGCTGGGCATCTATCCGGCCGTCGATCCGCTGGAGTCCACCTCGCGCATCCTCGACCCGAACATCGTCGGCGAGGAGCACTACCGGACGGCCCTGCGGGTGAAACAGATTCTGCAACGCAACAAGGAGTTGCAGGACATCATCGCCATTCTGGGCATGGACGAGCTTTCGGACGAAGACCGCACGATCGTGAACCGCGCCCGCCGTGTGCAGCGGTTCCTTTCGCAGCCTTTCTCCGTGGCCGAGCAGTTCACGGGGGTTCCCGGAGTGATGACGCCCATCGCCGAGACGATCCGGGGCTTCCGGATGATTCTGGACGGCGAGACGGACCACCTGCCCGAGCAGGCGTTTCTGAATGTCGGAACGATCGACGACGCCATCCGCAAGGGCGAAGAGCTGATGCGGAAATCGTAATTGCGAAACCTGAAAAACATGTTGATATGCAGCTTATTATTGTGGCTCCGCGCGGTGTGTTGTGCCACACGGCCGTCGAAAAGGTCTCTTTCCCGGGAGCGTTAGGCGCTTTCACCGTCCTGCCCGGACATGCGCCCCTGATCGCCCAGCTGACGGCGGGCAAGATCCGCTATACGTCCGGTGCGGAAGAGCGTGAACAGGAGATCCTGCGGGGTTTCGTCCGGATCGAGCGGGACACGGTGGCGGCCAATGTCGAACTTCCCGAGCCCGGCCCGCAAAAATAGAGGAATCATGCGATGGAATTCTAAAATACTGTTGCTGGCCACTTTGCTCACGCTTCCGTTTCGCGCGGCCGCCGAACAGTCGGGTCCCGATGTGATCGGCGTGGTGATGGAGCATATCGGCGACAGCTACGAGTGGCACATCACGACTGCTGGCGAACGGGAATGGACCCTTCATCTGCCCGTCATCGTCCGCAGCCGCACGACCGGATGGCATTGCTTCTCCTCGGCGCGGTTGCACGGCGGCGCCGAATACGAGGGGCTGCGCATCGCCTCCGAAGGCGGCCATGCCGGCCGCATCGTCGAGCGGCAGGCCGACGGGTCCGATGTCCGGCCGCTGGACCTCTCGATTACCAAAACGGCGGCGGGGCTGTTGATAAACAGCGCGCTGGTCGTCGCGCTCGTGTTGGGCGTCGCACGCTGGTATCGCCGCCACAGGGTGACCGAGGAGGCGCCGCGCGGCGTGGTCGGGCTGTTCGAGATGCTCTGTTCGTCGCTGCTGGACGGCATCATCCGTCCCTGCGTCGGCGAGCGGTGGCGTAAGTTCGCGCCCTATCTGCTCACGGTCTTTTTCTTCATCCTCGTGAACAACCTGATGGGGCTGATCCCGATCTTTCCGGCGGGAGCCAACGTGACGGGCAACATCGCCGTGACGCTGGTGCTGGCCGTGGCCTCGTTCCTGGCCATCAACCTCTTCGGGACGAAACACTATTGGAAGGACATTTTCTGGCCCGACGTGCCGACGTGGCTCAAGGTGCCGGTTCCCATCATGCCGCTGATCGAGTTCGTCGGTATCCTGACCAAGCCTTTCGCGCTGATGATCCGTCTCTTCGCCAACATCATGGCGGGCCATTCGGTGATCCTGATCCTCACGTGCATCGTCTTCGTGACGGCCGAAATGGGGGCGGCGGTCTGCGGTTCGATGACGGTGGTGTCGGTGCTGCTGTCGGTCTTCATGAACTGCCTCGAACTGCTGGTGGCCTTCCTGCAAGCCTACGTCTTCACGATGCTCTCGGCCGTCTTCATCGGACTGGCGCAGGAGACGCCCCGCACGGAACAAAATGAAACATGTCGAATCTTAAATAAATGAAATCATGGAAACCTTAGGAATTTTCGGCGCCGCCATCGGCGCAGGTCTGGCCGTCATCGGTGCGGCTTTCGGTATCGGCAAAATCGGTTCGTCGGCTATGGAGGCCATCGGCCGCCAGCCCGAAGCGGCGGACAAGATCCGCACGAACATGATTATCGTCGCGGCCCTGATCGAGGGCGTGGCGCTGTTCGCCGTGGCCGTCTGCTTCATGGCCCTGTAACCCTCAGCGACGGCAATCATGGGACTGTTACAACCCGAATCGGGACTGCTGTTCTGGATGACGCTCGCCTTCGGCGCGGTGTTCTTCCTCGTGGCGAAGTTCGGCTTTCCGGTCATCGTCAAGGCGATCGACGATCGGAAACACTACATCGACTCTTCGCTCGATGCGGCGCGGAAAGCCCGCCAGCAGCTCTCCGAAGTCGAGACGGAGAAACGCATGATGCGGATGGAGGCCGAAGCCGAACGCGCGGACATCCTCCGCACGGCTGCCGAGGAGCGGGAACGCATGCTGACCGAAGCGCGGGAGCAGGCCGCCGGGGAGCGTGCCCGCTTGGTGGCGGAGGCCCGTGCCGAGGCGGAGGCGGAGCGGGAAGCCATTCTGCGCGACGCCCGGCAGCAGGTGGCCCTGCTGGCCGTGGCCGTCACGGAAAAGATGCTGCGCCGCGAGTTGCAGGACAAGACATCGCAGACCGCATTGGCCGAGCGGCTGCTCGACGAAATCGAACGCCCGAAAAACCGAACGACATGTACACCGGATTGATCGCCCGACGCTATGCCACGGCTTTGGCCGGCTTCGCTGCCGCCAACGGCGAAGAACGGCGGGTTTACGACGAGGTGCGCCGCCTGGCCGCCGTTTATCGCACCGATCTCTCCCTGCGGGATGCGCTCCTGTCGCCCGTGCTGCCCGCCGCGGCGAAGGAGGCGCTCTTCCGGCAGGTGCTGGACGGCACGGTCAGCCGCACGCTGGAGGGGTTCGTCTCGCTGGTGCTGCGCCGCCGCCGGGAAAAGTATCTGTGCTTCATGCTGCACTCCTACGTCTCCCTGTACAAGCAGCGGCACGGCATACTCGACGCGACGCTGACGACGGCCGCTCCCGTCGCCGACGAGGAGGCCGACCGGATCGCCGGTCTGATGCAGATGCGGACCCGCAGCCGCGAGGTGCGGCTTCGTCGTGAGACCGATCCGTCGCTCATCGGCGGCTTCGTGCTGCGCTTCGACGACCTGCTGGTCGATGCGAGCCTTGCGCGCCAGCTGGACACGCTGCGCCGGGGCTTCGGAAACAAACAGAACAGAATCGTATGAAATCATGGACACAGAACAGATAAAACCATCGGAAGTCTCGGATATACTCCTTTCCGAATTGCAGCGCATCGACCTCACGGCGCAGTTCGCCGAGGTGGGCACGGTGTTGCAGGTCAGCGACGGCGTGGTGCGCATCTTCGGATTGCGGAACGCCGAAGCGAACGAACTGCTGGAGTTCGACAACGGCATGCGGGCCGTGGTGATGAATCTCGAAGAGGACAACGTGGGCGCCGTGCTGCTCGGGCCCACCGACCGCATCGAGGAGGGCGACCTCGTGCGCCGCACGGGCCGCACGGCCTCGATCCGCGTGAGCGAGGCGATGCTCGGCCGTGTCATCGACCCGCTGGGCGAGCCGCTCGACGGCAAGGGCCCGATCGGCGGCGACCTCACGGAGATGCCGTTGGAGCGCAAGGCTCCGGGCGTCATCTTCCGCCAGCCGGTGAATCAGCCCTTACAGACGGGTCTGAAGGCTGTCGATGCGATGATTCCCATCGGCCGCGGACAGCGCGAGCTGATTATCGGCGACCGTCAGACCGGCAAGACGGCGATCGCTATCGACACGATCATCAACCAGCGCCGCTGCTTCGAGGCGGGCGACCCGATTTATTGCATCTATGTAGCTATCGGCCAGAAAGCATCGACCGTCGCCGCGCTCGTCGAGACATTGCGCCGCCACGGGGCGATGGACTACACGGTCGTCGTGGCCGCCACGGCCGCCGATTCGGCCGCCATGCAGTATTTCGCACCCTTCGCGGGGGCGGCCATCGGCGAGTATTTCCGCGACACGGGGCGCCATGCGCTCGTGGTCTACGACGACCTTTCGAAGCAGGCCGTGGCCTACCGCGAGGTGTCGCTCGTGCTGCGCCGTCCGTCGGGCCGCGAAGCCTACCCGGGCGACATCTTCTACCTCCACTCGCGTCTTTTGGAGCGTGCCGCCAAGATCATCGACCAGCAGGAGGTCGCCGAGCGGATGAACGACCTGCCCGAATCGCTCCGGGGCAAGGTGCGCGGCGGCGGGTCGCTCACGGCGCTGCCCGTCATCGAAACACAGGCGGGCGACGTGTCGGCCTATATTCCGACCAACGTCATCTCCATCACCGACGGTCAGATTTTCCTCGATGCCGACCTTTTCAATCAGGGCAACCGCCCGGCCATCGACGTGGGCATCTCCGTCTCGCGCGTCGGCGGCAACGCCCAGATCAAGGCGATGAAGCGGGTGGCCGGTACGCTGAAGATCGACCAGGCGCAGTACCGTGAGCTGGAATCCTTCTCCAAGTTCAGCAGCGACATGGACGCCGTGACGGCCGCCGTGCTGGACAAGGGGCGCAAGAACACGCGTCTTTTGGTGCAGCCGCAGTACAGCCCGATGCCCGTCGAGCGGCAGATCGCCGTCCTCTACTGCGGCACGCACGGACTGATGCGGGAGATTCCCGTCGAGCGGGTCGCCGATTTCGAACGAGAGCTGCTCCGCGAGCTGGAAACGTCGGAGGTATTCCCGACCCTGCGCGAGGGGGTGATCGGCGAGGCGACCGCCGCCGCCATCGAAGCTGCGGCCGAACGGGTGTCGTCCCATCTGAAAGCATAGGAGTATGGCCGCACTCAAAGAGATAAAGGCGCGCATCGCTTCGGTGCGAAGTACGCTGAAGATCACCTCGGCGATGAAGATGGTCGCCTCGGCCAAGCTGCACCGCGTGCAGGGTCAGGCGCAGGCGGCGGCCGAATACGAACGGGGCCTGTCGCAGATCGCGGCGGCATTGACGGCGGCATCCGGCGCGAAGGCTGTGTCGCCGCTGCTCCTGCCGCACGACAAGCGCGGACGGGCCGTGGTCGTGGCTTTTTCGTCCGACGGTTCGCTGTGCGGGTCGTTCAACGCCAATGCCGTCAAGGCGCTGGCGCAGCAGGTCGAACGGCTCCGTGCCGAGGGCTTCGACCGCGTGACGGTGATTCCCGTCGGCGGGAAGATCGCGCAGGAGGCCGCCGAAGCGGGCTACGATACGGACGGCCGTTTCCGCACGCTCATATCGAATCCGGTCTGCGAGGGTGCTGCGGTGCTGGCCGACGCCCTGATGGCGGAATATGCGGCCGGAGAGGCGGACCGGGTGGTATTGGTCTACAACCATTTCCGCTCGATGGGGCGTCAGACGCCCGTGCAGGAGATGTTTTTTCCGCTGTCCGCAGGCGAAGAACGGCCCGGCCGCGTGCCGGAGTACATCTGCGAGCCCGGGGCGGAGACGCTCCTCGCGGCGCTGCTGCCTCAGACGCTTCGCGCGCGCCTCCATGCGGTGCTGCTCGACAGCATTACGGCCGAGCAGGCGGCCCGCACCGTCGCCATGCAGACCGCCTCGGACAACGCTGCGGAGCTGTTGGACGACCTGTCGCTGACCTACAACAAGCGTCGCCAGCAGGCCATCACCGACGAACTGGCCGACATCACGCCCGCAGAATAAATATCCCAAAAACGTATAGTAATGAACGCAACCAACACTTTTTCACCGATTTCGGTCTTGACCTTCGACGATGCCGCCCGTCATTTCATGGCATCTGCCAATATGCGTCGCAACGGATGCGTGATCGGACATCTGGACGCTGCGTCCGACGAGCGGTTGAAACCCGGATCTTTGATTCGCACGGAGATCGGCGGTTTCGTATTCTGTACGAAAGGCCGGGTCGATTTCGCCGTCAACGGAACGGAATTCCGCCTGGAACGGAACCAGATGATCTTCATCCTTCCGAAAACCCGGATCGTCATCCGAAGCCGGCGTGAGTTCTCCGCCCGGTGTCTCATCCTCGACTCCGCCCCTGCGTTTCGGGGTGTCATGGCGATGAAACATGTCTCGGAACTTATGATGCGGTTCGCTGAATACCCGGTTATCCGGCTGACTCCGGAGCAGATCGACCTTTGTTTCGTGCAGCTGCACAATATCCGGCATCTGACCGACCGGGGAAGCGATTCGGAATTCTGCGCTATGGCTGTCCGCAATGCCGTCGCCTCGTTTCTCTATTCATTGGGCGACGTGCTTTCCGATCCCGTATTGCCGCGTCAGGAGGTGAAACGATCGGTGAAAGACCGGCGCAACTCCTATTTCGTGCGCTTCATCCAGCTGCTTGCGAAGCATTACAGGGAGCAGCGGCGGCTCGGATTCTATGCCGAACAGCTCAACCTGACGCCCAAATACCTGACGACATTGGTGCGCGAGGTGAGCGGTCGCAGCGCCGGGGAGTGGATCGACCATTTCGTGATCAACGACGCCTTGTTTCTGCTGAAAAACAGCGACCGGAGCATTCAGCAGATCGCCTATGACCTGAACTTTCCGAATCAGTCGTTCTTCGGGGTCTTCTTCAAGGCGCATGTCGGGTGTTCGCCGAGCAATTTCCGGTTGCAGTCCGTAAAACAGCCGTTATGAAAACCGAACTCTTTCCGCTTTTGGCCGCTGTATTCCTGACCGCCTGTCAGGTCGAATACCACCCCTACGACACCCGCATCGACGGCCCGACGGGTGTCAACGCTCGCAACATCGCCCGCATCGAGGCGGCGTGCGAGGGCCGGCGGACGATCCGTTTCGCGCAGATCAGCGACACGCAGCGGTGGTACGACGAGACCGAAGATGCCGTGAAAGCCATCAACGCCCGCGACGACATCGACTTCGTGATTCACACGGGCGATCTGGCCGATTTCGGCATGCGCGACGAGTTCGAGCGGCAGCGCGACATCCTCAATCGTCTGAATGTTCCTTACGTCGTCCTGCTGGGCAACCACGACTGTCTGGCCACCGGCGAGCGGATTTTCACCAAGATTTTCGGCGAGGTCGATTTTGCTTTCACGGCCGGCGACGTGCGCTTCGTCTGCCTGAACACCAATGCGTTGGAGTTCGACCACGACACGCCCGTCCCGAACTTCGACTTTCTCGAACGCCAGATCGACGGCTTTCCTGCCGGGGCCGAAAAGACCGTCGTGGTCATGCACGCCAAGCCTTATTCCGAACAGTTCGACAACAACGTGGCCAAAATCTTCCAACAGACGATCCGGCGGTTCCCGCAGCTGCAATTCTGCCTGAACGGCCACGGGCACCATTTCGCCGCCGAGGATCTGTTCGGCGACGGCGTGATCTACTACGAATGCGACAACATCGGCAAAGAGACCTATCTGCTCTTTACCATTACCGGGGAGGGATACAGCTATGAACGGGTGGAATTTTAAGCGGCTGATCGTCATATTGGCCGGTTGTCTGTGGCTGTCGCCTGCGACGGCTCAGGACCCGTCGTTCGTTCCGCTCGCCAACATCCGGCTCGGACAGAACCGACGCCTCGACTTCCGGGAGCATCGGGGCTACGAAGGGTGGGAGCGGGGGATTCCCACGCATGTCAAGGCGCAGTACGCAGGAGGCATGGGATTCATGTCGTTCGGTTGCGGTTGGGACTACGGAAAGAAATGCCGCTGGGAGACCGACGTGCTGGTCGGTTTTCTGCCCGGGGCCTATTCCGACCGGACGCATACGACCTTCACGCTCCGGCAGAATTACATTCCGTGGAGCATTCGGTGCTGCGAGCGGTTCGCCATCGAGCCTTTCACGACCGGAGTTTATCTCAACCTGATTACGGGCGAGGATTATTGGGTGCGCGAATCCGACAAATATCCCGGCGACAGCTACTACGGCTTCACCTCGCGCCTGCGGACGCATTTCTACGTCGGGCAGCGTTTCACGTATTACCTGAAAAACGACAGTTTGCTGCGTCATATCACGCTTTATTACGAATTGAGCGCCAACGACCTCGACATCGTCGCCAAATGCGGGAACAAGTCGCTCGACTTGTCCGAGATCGTCTATTTCTCGGTGGGGATCAAGTTCCAGTTGTTGCGATAGATGTGCCCTTCCGGCCCGGGGAGGGCGCAGAAACCGGATGAAGACGGCGGATACCCTCCCCGCATCGTCTCCCGGCACATGTAGGGGGCAGACAAACGAAAAAAGCGAGAATCAAAAGATTCTCGCTTTTTGTACCCCCTCAGGGGCTAATAGACTGTCATTTTTTGAATTTGTATTTTATTGATATTGCAGTCATTGTATTTGATTATCCGTGCTTTGCATAGTTTTATTTGTGACAACTACGGACAAATAAGGACATTTGTATTTGGATGTGTGGTGCAAAAAAGCTAAACTTGCACCACCACACTTACTCTTGGACCAATGGCTACTATATCCGCTTTTGTTCGTACTTCAAAGAAAGGAGCTAAATGCAAAGTTCGATTCCGCATTCGGGATGGACGAGACATTCAACTTTTTTACACGTCAAATTTAGAAATAAATCCGGCACATTGGGATTCAAAGCGGCAAGAAATTAAATCGAAAGTAATTTATGATACTATCGCAAGGGGAAAGTTCAACGCCGATGTTGCAAAATGGAAGAATCTTTTATTGGATGTATATGCTTCGCTTCCCGACAAAGAGAATGTATTATCCGATACATTCCGTATCGAAGTGGACAAGCGCCTGCACCCTGAAAAGTTTCATTTGCTAAAACCCGGATTCTTCGATATTTGTGACGAATTTATTCATAAGCGCAAGCTATCGCAGGTTCGCCAGGCCAATTTCAGGGTTTTGTTCCGAATATTGAAAAGGTTTGAGCTGTGGAGACAGATCAAAGAACCCGGATATATCTTGGATATTGACACTTTGTCATTGGACGACTTGTATGTTATCGACAATTATCTGCGCAACGAGCATGTTATCGCTACTGCCAATCCTCAAATATACAAGCAGGTTCCTGAATCCCGTAAGCCGAGCCCGCGAGGATCGAATACGATCTGCGGTATGATGAAGAAGTTGAGGACGATATTTATATGGGCGGTAGATAATGATAAGACAACGAACAACCCTTTTAAGAAGTATGCTATTGAAGACTGCGTTTATGGGACCCCTTACTATATTACTATAGATGAGCGGAATAAAATATTTCATACGAATCTTTCTCGACATCCTCGGCTATCCATTCAACGAGACATCTTCGTATTCCAATGCTTGATTGGATGTCGGGTTGGTGATTTGTATACATTGACAAATAATAACTTGATTCGCGGTGCTATCGAGTATATTCCACGTAAGTCGAAAGATGGTCGGCCTATAACGGTTCGTGTTCCTCTTAATTCTGTAGCTTGCGAGATATTGAATCGTTATGCCGACTATGATGGACCGTCGCTTTTGCCATTAATAAGCGAACAGAAATACAATAAAGCCATAAAGCGAATATTTCTTGCCGCCGGATTGAAGCGCAAAGTCACGATATTGAACCAACTTACACGGGAGCCAGAGCAACGACCTATTTGGGAGGTTGCATCGTCGCACTTGGCTCGACGAACTTTCGTCGGTAACTTGTATAAACAAGTCAAGGACCCCAATCTGGTAGGGTCATTATCCGGCCACAAGGAAGGCAGCAAGGCATTCGCCCGCTATCGGGACATCGATGAGGATATGAAAGTTGATCTGGTCAAACTTTTGGAGTGATCATATCACCTCCATGATCTTTGCGATCACCAGAGCGAACAGCGGCGCCGAGCACTCGTTTATTTCGAGCTGCGATACCCAGTATGTCATTTCGTCATTCATAATAAAGTAGCGTCCTCGCATTACTTGCGAGGACGTTTTCTTACATCAGTTCGTTTTCGAAATACTCGCGGACAAAGTGCTTCCGGTCTTTGTCACAGAGTTTTTCCACGGCTTTCCGGTAGCACGACAGCGCCATTTTCTCGGACGGGATTTCAGACGGGGAGGCGTGCCCCATATCTTCGGCGATGCTCTTGGCATGATCGCTGTATATCATTACAGCCGTGACCCATAAGGCATTGTCGTTGTAATACGGTTCTTTTTCGATGTCTCCGCCCAGTTTTTCGACGGTTTGCAAGAATGCCTCCTTGCTCCATCTGGGCCCGGTACTTCCGTCCTGATTGATCAGTTTTGAAGCTATCGTCTTTGCTTCGGCATCCGACAGATAGTTGTTCCAGCATATCGCTTCCAGTTTTCCAAGCCATATCTCCGCAATGGCTGGCGATGATTCCGCCACTTTTCCGAATGCCCACATCTGGGCCCCGGCAAACACTTTTTTCGCGTGTTCATCATCCATGTCGGCCATCTTGTCATGCAGCCGTTCGTAGCATTCCTTTAATTCGATTGAAGTCATGTCTAACAGTTTTTACACACCGACACGCGCGGGAGCGGTTTATACACTCCTACGATATTCGGCGTTTGAATTATTACTGCCGGTTCGGTCTTTTCTTTGGAGGTTTCCGTTCCGGACTTCTTGTCGTTCTTTGCCATAATGTTTCGTATAATTTATCCGCACCGTAATATGCGAATCCAATCCAATTAGCAATGTATGCCATAAATAGGGATAACCCTACTGCACATAGTATGTTGCATCCGTTGACGAGCAGCACGAACAACGAGGCCCAGAAAGAGAGGCATTTCGGACATACCATGATCTGACTGCCGATCTGCGCTATTTTTTCAGCCAGTCCAAGGTGTTGCGCAATGGTGGCGCATACCATAGTGAGTAGGGCTATCCACAGCATACCGCTACGCTGTTTGGGTTGCGGCCGTTGCTACCGTTACGGTAATCGGCGTTTCCGATACGAATGTACGGCTGCACGGCTGGCAGGCAGATGCTGCTACTGCGTTCATTGCAGCTCCCTGCTCGATAGTTACGGTGGGTGCCGACGCTGACTGAATGGGAATCGTGAAGTCCTGCGATAGAGGCTGCTGTTTGGTGCATCCGCATCCGCCGTTGCACGGAACATAGGAGATGATGCCCTCGACGTGGATGGTAGCCACATATCGCCCCGTTCCAACCTGAGACAACGATTTCAGCGAGAACTGCGGATTGAATACCGGAGTGTTGTCTGCACACGTCGGATAGCAAAGACGCTGAGTGATGTTCACCTCATAAAAATACGGTGAGGCTACTGATCCGGCAGCCAGTACGGGTGTAATAACTGCTGCTTGAATTTTGTTACAACTCATAAAATGGGTAATTATTTGGTTTTGCCTCCTACTGTCTCTATTTTTTCATCCGCGCCGGAGGCATTAGGCTCGGAAGTAGGGTATAGTGCATCGTATATCGCGTTTATTTTCGCCTCGAAGGCGTCTACGCGGCCGTGCAGCGTCACGATATTGTCGTTCGTTACCTGCACGCCAAACAGAATCTGTTCGAAAAGGTTCCGCGGTTGACGCGGTTCCTGGGGATTAGTATTCTCGCTCATCGTTTCAGAAAGTTTTGCACGAAAAAGTTGTTCTTGTATTTTATCAGCAGGTCTTTCAGTTTGGACGCTGTCACGAGTCCGCCACGCTGGTAGTTTTCGTTTACGAAATCATAAGCGGCTTGCTGTACTTCCCTGGCCTCCTGCTCGGATTCGGCATATATGTATACTTCGATCTTGTATGGTTGCATGGTTTATAATTTCGGTAATGGTGGAACATCTGCAATGGGGGCGGCGCTTACGGAACTTATCGGTTCTCCGCTTCTGATGGCTCTGAATAGGTTGTAAGCGCCTACTAATTTGTCCTGATTGGCGTCAGCCCATCCGAACAGTTCTCCGATGGTTGTCTTTGCCTGCTGGAGCATAGAGGGCGGCACCGGATCGAAATCGGGGACCTTTTCCATGTCTTTCATGTAAAAGTCATACATTCTTTCCATTGTGGCCACATCACCTTGATACATCTGCATTAGTGATCGTTTCAGGGCATCTTTGGATGATGTGCGGATCATATCCATATTGTGATATTCTTTTTTGGCGAATAGCATATCGTAGCGGTTTTTAAGAATTAAGGGCGGGGCGGAAATCCGCCCCACCCCGGAAGGGCTAACCCTGGCACGTGTCGCAACCGCAAGGCTGCGGGGCGGAGTACCTCGCTACGCGAAGGAAGTTGCATCCCCCGATGGCGGAGTTGATACCCGAATTGCCATTGATCGCCTGAGCCAGTGCGATCGCTTCGGCGTTCGACAGCGCGTTAGCGCCTGCACCTGCCCCGGCACCTGCCCGTACATCAACGTACTGGCTGATCGTAGGCGCGTGGTTGTTCTGCCACCCCTCCCGCGAAACGCGCTCTTGGAGCTGAGTTTGGGCGAGGATGTCGATAGCCTTGCTTGCGCCCTCGCTGCGAGCTTTGGATGCCTGGTTGATGCCCCAGATACCGGCCGCAGCCAGAAGAAGCGCGCCGCCGCCCAAACCGGCAGCCAAACCGATTCCCGTGGCAGCCATACCGTCACGGTGCTTGTAACAATGGCGATTGTTATCCCACATAGCCAGATCGCCTTTCGTTAAATAATCTGCTTCCATGTATATACATGATTTCGTCCGCCTCTTACCTCTTCAGCGATTGAGGTAGCATTGTATTATAGCTACAATGCAAAGGTGGTCCGGATCGGCAGGGTGGTCAACGGGATGATTCGAAGGCTATGCGCACTTTGTTCGCAATGCGTTCAAAGGTCACTTTGAAGATGTGCCCGCTCTGAGAGAGGCGGTCCTCGAACTGAGAAAGCATTTTTTCGATGCCCCGGCGGGAGAAATTCATCATGCGGGCTATTTCGCTGATGTACATGCCTTCGCGTCTTAACAGATGGACGAGTATATAACGGGCATCGACCGTTTCGGCGGTGCGACAACACGAAAGGATTTGTTCAGGTGTCAATTCCGTTTCATTTGCAACGGTTTTAAGTATTTGTGCAAAAAGCTCTGTTTTACGCATCTCCATCTCAAATATTTGTTTTAACTTTGATTATCCACTAATGAAAAGCCATACGCACCGGATCAAGGAATAGTCCTCAATGCTCGGTGCGTATGGCACACATTAGTGGAATAATGAAGAGGGGCGTTGGGGACTTTTTATGCCCGTCCCCCAGAGGTATTAATTTATCGCCATTGGGCGAACCGCTGCCTTATTTGTGCATATCCGGGAATATGCTGGCAGTTATAAGCCTCCCTTTCAAAGGAGATATTGCGATAGGCATTCCCTTTCATAAAGAGTCGCACGACCCATTCGACAAGGTAGCATAGATAGAATCCCACATACAGCAGTTCTTTCATCTGCTCGGTGTGTATCGCTTCGTGATTGACTGTCGTTTCCGACAGCTGGCGATACTCTTTGCGGGCGAATATCACCCCGAAGAGGTTGATGGCGGCAAATCCCGGGAATGGGATGATGTTGTTGTAAATAATCTTCATAGCGGTAATTATTAAAAATTCCACAGCACTACGCCTGCCTGCACCCCGATCGTCGGCTGCAAGCCTTGCGGTGTGTATCCTACGCCCACACCGGCCGTCACGGCAAACCTGCTGTGTTTTGTCACGGTTCGGGTAATGGTCCGGTTGTAGGTCTCGATCCATTCCAGCCGGGGCGCCAAATCCCCGATAACGGGGCCGACCACCCGGGCATAGTAGGTAGAGTCCCGGTATTCGAGCGTGCGCACCGGGATTTCCATCTGCACGCTGTCGGCGCCGTTCACAGCCTCGACAACCCGCACCACCGTATCCGCGGGGGCAAACAGCAGCCGCGGGACATTCACCGTCACCAGCTGTTCGGAAAAACCGTACGACTGCGGCCGCTCGTAGAACACGGTATCGATACGCACTTCCGACCGGATTCCCACCGAGGCAGCTCCCCGTCGGTATCCCCATCCGAAGATCAGCGCCCCGGCGACGAGCGCGGCGAGCAGGTATGGAATCAGATGTTTCATCCCTTGATGAACAAATCCCACCCTGCATGTACATCGAACATCTTGGCTTCGACGCCGTTCTCCACAAACGACATTGCCGCAACGATGGGTACCATCACATCCCGATTTGTCGTAGTGATCCGGCTGTCGGCGGGTACACCCGATCTCTCGGCCACGGTACGGATATAGGCATCCGTGTGGTTCTCGTTCGACGGCGCCCAGCGTCCGATCATCTTTCGGATGGTGTCCAGTCCGTAGTTGCGCTGGTAATTGTTCAGCAGTTTGAAGGCGGCCCGGTAGCCGTAGGCCACCGTTCTAAACTGCGCGAAACGGCTGTCTTTCGACGGCACGATCTCGCCCTGCCAGGGGTTTCCGCCCTTTGTTTTCTCAATGTTGAGCGGATTGTTGTTTCTAATACCTCGTGTCATGTTAATTTGATTTATTAGTTCCGTCCAAATACTTTTTGGCCTCTTCGACCGTGACCTGCATTTTGCGGGCGACTTCTCCGGCCAGCACTTCACGGAATATTCGTAGGAACCGCATTTTCGGATTTACGATCAACGCCGATCCTCCCATCGACCAAAGTTCGACCAGACAGATCAGGGTGCAGATAGCGATCACGGCGAGTTGCGATTCCAATTCCGCCATTCGCTCGATCAGCACAAACGCTGCGATCACCGAAGCATACAGCGCCAATTTGGACAGCATTCCATGCCGTCCGAGTTCGGACAGCGCGAAATGTCCGCGTTTGATTTGGGCCGCAATACCCCAGACAGTATCGAGGGCCACACATACTACTACGGCATTGATGGCCATCTCATACCCAGCGAAGAAATTCACGATGAAAATGCCTACCGCAGCGATCCATCCATAAACAGTTTGGAACATTTCGCTCAGTTTGTAACCGATGTTAATGATTATTTCAGTCATCCGTGCCATTGTCGGTGCTATTTGTCCGGGAACCTTTCCCTGATTTCGGCTTTCTTAGCCAGGTACAGCGCCTTCTGTTCGTCGGCCTCGGCAATCTTGCCTTCTGCGATGTAGCCTTCGTAAGCCATCAGGTATTGGTCCGCCTCGGCGCGATAGGCCATTTCCCGCAGCTGTTCGGGAGCGGGTGTATATTCCTGTTTGTTGTCGAATTCGACAAAATCATCTTCGGACTCCCCTGGAAGAAGGAGACAACGGGACAACGGCGAAGCGAACTTTGCATCGCATTTACGGTACATATACTTGCCATCCGTGGCAAGTATCTCTTTTCCATGTATTCTCATAACGAAATTATTTTTATGCGGTTGCAAATGAAATCTGCCTGGATTGAGCTGTTTGCACAAGAGCCTTCCACTCGTCGCCTGTACCTCCTACTTGTGCAGTAGGCTGCATTGTCCCCGTAAGATAACCGTAGGTAGTCGGGTGAACGGTGATTGTAATTGGCGACGTGTTGGAAGCGTGTTCCAACAAATAAGCAAGCGATTCATACGAGATATACGGGCTGTTGCCTAATATATTCAAACTGACATTCAGCCTCTTAAAAAATATGGATTCTAATTTCGACAGACTGGTATTCATCCCGGAATTAGTAATATCCGTTGTTTTGGATACTCCGTAGACATCTATGACACCCAATATCTTTTTCATCGAATTACATCCGAAAACGCTCATCCCCTTTATATAAAGAGGCTGATCGGAATCGATACCATCGGATGCAAATACTTCCATTTTATTTTGGCCATACAAATTCAAAACATTGCATTTCCTGAAAAATCGGTAGAATTTGAAATTGGTCCTTATTGTAGTTTCACCATTTAGTCTCGACGAAAAATTCGCATCTGAAACTGCATCACTCACAGGTACGTCATGATACATCCAGGCTTTCATCAAATCCGCTTCTGTCAAATCGTCGATCCCGTTCATCTGATAAAAGCCCGTCTCTTCGTTATATATGGCTCCTGCTGTCTCGAATAACATTCTCATTTTAATGGCCGCCTCGGCGACAACGGAGGTCACCAATTCCCCGTCGGAATAGATGTTGCCCTGCTCGTCTGCGGTGATTTCCGGCGTGTCGCCCTTCGGACCAACAGGACCTTCCGGGCCTGCGGGACCGGCCTCGCCCGGATCGCCTTTGTCACCCTTCAACAAACGCTCGACGATTACTGTAACTTCCGGCGGCGTGTCCCCGTCACTCGGACCCTCCCACAGCTCTATATTGACGGTGCCGGGAATGGTGACATTCATTTCTCTGTCGGGGAAAAGGCTGTCGGGGGCGTCCGTCTGCAAATAGTAATGCAGGATTCCGGGGGCCAGACGATGATGGTCTACAAAAACCATAATAGATTCATCGTCGAGCGGCGAACAGTTGTTGTATGTCGTCCCGTCGAACGAGGCAACATACATGTTATATGACGGTGTGTTGGGCGTTTTAAGCCCTAAACGCCACGGATAATCGGGTAACTTGCCGCCTGAAAATGCGAATACAATACGGAAATCGCTGGCACAGTTGACGTGGCGAATATTGTCATCGGCCATATTTATTCCTCTTTGCGTTTCGGAGATACTGTTTCGTACTCGTCGTAATCTTTTGCGAGCGCTTCGAAATCGTCACGGTGTTTCAGGTCTTGCGCGATATACCATTCAGCCGCCGGAGCCGTGATATTGTCGGCGGTATATACTTTGCCTTTGTATCTGAAAGCGATACCCCTCTTAAGGATGTATCCGCCGTTTTCCTGCTTGTTCATAGTCCGTAAAATTAGTATTGCCGCATCGTGATGACAGTTCGGGCATCGGGCGTTGAATGATGCGGTGAAATCCTTGCCCGTGATCTCCTCCCAATCCGCTCTGATAGCAGCCTTGTCGGCATCGGATAGAGAGGGGGCCGAAACCCTCTCTCTATACCATTCCTGTGTCTGCATGATTAGGCCGCTGCCGAACACAGCGATTCGAGCGCCGCCTTCGTCGTTGCGTAGTCCGTCTTGTAGAAGAACAGTTGCGACGTCGGGGCTCCGGTCTCGGTAATGTTGCCTGTCCAGCCGCCGGTGTCCCCGCTCTTGTCCATGTTCAGGTCTACTCCGGTTGCACCCTGCTCCCAGCCGATGACGACAAACGCTTGCTTACCTGCGTCGCCTTTCTCCATGTTCTCGTAAATGCAGACGTATTTGTCCTGCTTGAGCCCCATGATGGCGGCGGCGTTCTCCGGGCTGTCGGCCAAGAGGGTAACGGGCAGAACCTTGTCCCATGCGGTGTCGATACTCGGGTTTTGGTCTGTGATGGTGATCGCCGGGGTTTCATTCGACGGGTTCCGGACCTTGTACCCCCGCTTGCCGGTCAGAGCCACCAAGTTGGTAATCATGAAGTCCTCGCGCGTGGATTTGTCCCAGTCGATAGCATCCCGGGAGATGAAGTAAAACCATTTTTCCACGCCTTTCGCGTGGGGCTCGTTGCAGTCGTTGAGAATGTCCCGCCCGAGCGTAGTGGTGCATGTTTGTACTGCCATTAGTTTGATGTGTTAAGTTAGACAAAGCACTTCGCGCTTATGGCAGATGCGGCCACGAAAGGGTGGCGATATGTATGTGTCGTTTCGTACATGATTCCGCGGCTTATATCTTCATAAGCGTTCGTGTCAAAGGTGCTAACCTTCGGCACATTGTGCAAGAATTATTCGTATTTTTTTCGACCTAATTTTCCGAGGCTGTTTTGAACCTTGACCCGCTTCTGCCCCTTGTTGATGTCAACCACCGAAACAATGGGCGCCGGCATATTCATCAGGGCCCGTTCCATCATGCGCTCCATCCCTCTCATTCCGTCGTTGCGCTGGGGAAGATTCGATACCTGGATGGCGTTTCCGCCGCTTGCCACGTTCATGGCTGAGAGCATTGCGCCCCAGTCGTTGACAGCCTGGGCGGTCATCACGGCTTCGCCGTTGGATAACATTGCGGGGATGCTGTCCGAAGTTCCGGTGCCCGGGCCCGTGACAAGGCCGCCGGAGGCGTATTTAGGTGTTTGTGCCGAATCTGTGACTTGTGTAGCTTGCGCAATGGCTGCAATTACCGCGGCGACGCTGCTTGCAATCTGAACGGGAAGCAACCACGGAATGGAATACTTGGCAGCATTGGCGACAGCGCCCGCAATAGCTTGTGCTTGTTGTAATGCAACTTCGAATATTGCCAATGCTTTCGAAAATTCTGCATAACGTTCCCCTTCGCCGCCCAGCGCATCGAACATTGCAGAGAAACTACCCATAGCTTGGGCGGCCGCTCCTAATGCTTGCTGCGTTTGTCTGGCTTGTTCTTGGGATGATTTTTGTTGTTCGGTTTGTATTGCCTGTTCAGCTTTGTAAATACTTTCACGGGCGGCTATCCGACGGGCTTGTATTTCTTCATCAGTTTCACCGGCTTGCCGGAAAACATCCTCCAGTTTGTCAATCTGTTTAATCTGTTCTTTGTAAATTTCGATCATTTCACGGGCAGCGCCCAGATCACTACCATCTATTCGAGCTTTATTGATCCGGTTTTTGAACTGCTGCTCCCATTTTTCGACCTGCTTTTTGAAGTTATCGGCAATATCTTTATCGGTATTTTTCAATGTTTTATCCAGTTCCTCCCCGAGCGCCTTAATAGCTTTCACATTAGTTCTCATAGCTTCTTCGACCTTTTTAACTCTTAATTCTTCGAGAGTGATTACTTTTTTGGTCGATTTTGCTACTTTATTATTGGCGGCCTCCTCAATACCTGCATTTTTGAGTATTTCCGATGCCGTATTTTGGCTTTCAACGGATACATTTAGGTACGCTTCGGCTTGGGCTTCTAAAGCACGGACGGGGGCCATTAATTCATCTTCTTCGGCCTTTGTATAAGCTCGGTTTACTTTAGTAAATCCACCTCCAAAAGAGCCTCCGGCGCTTGATATTGTCGTCGTGTACCCTTTTTTTATTTCCTCCTCGACCTCTTGCTGCTTGATCAGTGCCTTTTCATAGGCTTCGGCAGCCAGTTTCATCCCCGCAGCTGCCCGTGCTCGCATACTTAGAGCATCGGTTAAGGCCGTCGTATTTGTTACAAGAAGGTTCTCTGCATCATTTACATTCGTTACCTTGACCCCGAGATCGTCGAATGCGTCTTTATTATCGACAATGAACTGCTTTCGCGCCTTTAGATCGTCCCCTAAAGCCCTCCATTGCATTTGCAATTCTTTCACTTTGGCGATTTGTTCACCGATGCCGTACCCGTCTTTCTTCAAAGCGTCATTCACCTTATCTTGTGCCTCGGCCATAGAGAGCGCCGCTTCTTTGGCCGTAAACAGACCTTTCACCCACGCCCCAATCTCTTTCCCGTAGGCCGTCAGCAATGTGATACCCACGACCAATGCCGTTTGCCAGGAACCAATAGCCGAAAGCACTTGTTTGAACACCGAAACTGTCGGCTTGCCCTCCGCTCGCAGCGCTTTGTTGGCCATCCTTGCTCGGGTCAATTCGTCCGCAAACATCGGGAGGTTGTTTGAAATCGCCAGAAAGAACTGTTGAAATGACATCGTAAGTGATGGAAGTTCTCGGGCGAGTTGCTGTACTTGGAACGTAAGCGGGGTAAAACCTTTAGCTGCGCTCGCATAGTTCCCGACATTATCCCGAAAGTTCAACAATGATGCGTTTGCTTCGTTCAACTCGGTCTGCATCTCACGAATTTGAGAGCTCAATTTGCCGCCTACATCTGCATTGTTCCGCTCTTCGCGGCTTAGCTTGTTGTATTGAGCCGTAAGGGCTTGAACCCCCGCCCGGAGTTTCTCAACGCTTCCTTCCAGGTTGATTTCTTCTCGAATATTTGCCTGAATCTCCCGGGTATAGGCCGACATCTCGGTCCGCAACGCCTTTATAAGTTGGTTTTGCTTGGCAACACCTTCGGAATCACCCGCTTTCTTGAACTCTTGCAGTTTGACTTTTGCGGTGTCAATAGCCGCCGAGGCGGCCTCCCATCCTTTGATTAAATCCGAATATCTGAACTGGATATTAATGATCTTGTCGATAGTGTCTTGTGCCATATCTCTTCATATGGGTTAAATGGTTAATAACTAAACTAATTCAGCCTCAATGTTCCCGGAGGCGGGGACTGGCCCGAACCAACATTCGCCGTTGTTGCTGGCTTCGATATAGAACCGCTCACCTACATGGTCTGCTAACTCTTGGCCCATCATGCTGGATAATTCCTCGAACGAAACTCGAACCGTCAGATCGTCTAATACATCGAACCAGCCAAGCCACGAAGTAGTGAGTTCGAACATAAGCTCTATATTATCGCCGGCTTCAACCCCGCAGGCGTGTACGTCGATGATGACCATGCGCTCTGCTGCGGCCGCCTCCTGTATCACAACAATCTTACGCTCTATTGATGGGGCTTCTTTCAGATATACCGTTACTTGTCCTGTTCTTTGCTCGCTGGTAGTGTTGGCATATGAATAAATATTGACAGCATAGGCATCTACCTCAGCGAGGGCAACGGCGTCTCCAGAATAGCTCAATATTTGAGGTGTTCCGTTAGAACTCCAAGATACGCGATTTTGCTTGGCGGCGGCTTCGATATTGATTGATATATCTCCGGCGCTGCCATTGAGCGTCAAATAATATTGCTTTTTTTGTTGGTCAGCAATTGATTCTTTCCACTCTGTTAGCTTATCGCCTCTTTCGAGTTGCGCCATTCGGAATGCTACCACGGTCGTAGAAGTAGTGGGATTAGCATACAACACGAATGCAGGATTATATTTCATAGCTTTTTGGTAAGATGACAATCTGATCCATTTTCCGGTCATCGTTGAATCAATTATGAATACGAATCCTTCGGAGTTCTCTAATCCGATACGGATTCCGACGGGTTCATTGGCCCACACGTAGGCTGAGGCCATATAAGACGAACCTTCGGCAATCTGATTGTCATCGAATTTACCCAGTTGACAGAACGCGCCATTAAGCACCCTGAGTTTTGGATTTCGAACTACAGCGCATTTGTATCCCTCGAACATTTCAGTCGATACAGAACGGAATTTACCCCATACACCGCCTTCCGTATCGAAAGTAATAGATTCCGAGTCGTTAAGCAGGTTTACCCCATATCCCGCTCTCAACTGCGATATGCTCACCTTGCGGTTGACCCAGTAGGCTTCACCAACTCCCAGAATAACGGGATCGTAATCAATATCTGCGTCTGATGTGTTTTGAGGAACTTTTATAGTGAGCAACATCGTGCCGTCTTCGGCAGTTTGAAGCGTCGCCGTCAAACGGCTGTCTTTCGAAACCACATAGGGCGTACCATTCGACTGAACACTATACGTAATAGTTGTTCCGGCAGATGTTATGTCGGTCTTGCTTTGGTCGGCATTTTGGCCATCCAAATACAGGTAGTAGTGGACAGGCACAACCCCGTCCACTTTCAATTTCAGCAGTTGGCAGTCGCAAATGCCATCCTCGCCCGTTTCGACCGAGTAGATGGCGAATATCAGCCCGAATTGGGCGATATACACCGGCTTCGTATAGTCGAGGTTATAGAGGTCGAGAGCTGTGAGTTTTGCCCGGATGGTGATGATCCGGAGGCGGTCCACGACTTTCTGATAGGAGGCGTATCGGGTCTTCACGATACCTCCATCGCCGCCGAACTTCATCCACGGGTCGAAAACGCCGATGGCTTTTATATCAATGGTATTATAATATCCACCTCTAACCGATAATATCCGCGGTGAACACTCCGAATAATTGGCACCTCCTTTGCTGTCATCCTCATATATGGGGACGAGGGCGCACGGCCGATCCAGTCCTGCCGTGTTCTCGTTTTCCGACGCCGAGAAAGGCAACTCTACAAGCTCCGCTTCTTTCTCGATGTTTTCGTTCCGGATCGTGATGGTGCCGTGCGTGTCGGTCTTTACATCGTCGTCGTTGTCGTAGTCGAGGATGTTGCTTTGGGCGAGGTCATCGATGGTGAAAATCGATGCGTCGGGCATATCCACCCGGTGAAAATCGTTCAGAATAACCCGGTCGCTCCAGTCGATGATGTCGTTTTTCTGAACATTGGCGATTATGTCGTCGATGCTTATCAGCTTGATCGTGTTCGGGCTATTCTTATCTGCGTAGGCGAACAGGCCCTGCATGTTCATCATGGCGAGGATAAAATCGCCCTGGGAGATGTCGGGGAGGTTGGGTCCGATAGGGTATTTTGTAGGGAACGCGCAATCTTCCCAATCGGTCCATACTCGGACCGTGGGAGCATTTGAAATGCTATTATTGTTATATATCAAACCGCCGTACGCGACGATATGGAACGCTATTTCGGTGTTTTCGAATATCTCAAATGACGTTTCGAACGGGTAAAAAGTGGCCGTATATGTTAAGTAGTCGCCACCGCCTCCCACGTTGGAAAAAGACGACGCTTCGGCTATGGGTTGCAATACTTCCCAATCGGATATATCTTCTTTCCAAACTAAAACTACAATCGCAAAGCCTGTGATCTCTGATGCTGGCAGATATGTCCCTACGTTGATAGTGAATGTATTGGCCCCGTTGGATGGCGTCATAGAGATTCTGACTTTCCTATTTCCTTTGTCGAATTTAGCCGTGCACCTCCCGTATGCAATTCCTTGCGGGTCTTGAATAACAGACGACCAGCCGATAACACCTTGAATCTGGTCATCTTTCAGCGTCGTGAGGGCTGCGCTAAAAGTGAATGCCTCTGCTTTATTTGATATTTCATCCCCGTTTTTCGACACCAGCGGGATGATAGGGCCGCCGTGCGGACTGTACGCAAGGCGATCTTTCCCGTCGATAGTAATCCCGTTATACTCTTCGATATATCCCAATATAGAAGATACCGGAACCGACGGGTGCAGGTATTTGGGATTGGACAGCCCCATTCCGAAATTAATTGCCCAAAATGCCGCATCGGGCTCTTCTCCCGTTGAATCCAATAATTGTGTATTCTCGTTCCACTCGATATAAGAAACCCAATCACCCTCTGCGCCTTCCGGAGCAGGAATATATATGGTCAAATCCCGCAGATTCGCGTCGAACAAAGGCTGGAAATTGTCCGCGTTGCCCCACGTGAGGGTCACGTTGATAGTGTCCGCAATATCCGTAACCACGGCGAACCCCTGCGTGAACAGCGGCACCCCGTCTTGATACAATGCCGCCGGAAGGCGCACATAGGGAGCGTCGGCATCCACATCCGGGCGGGCTGCCTGGCCGATAGCCCGCATATTTGCAGGCGTGGGAGGCAGCGCGATGTTATAGGACCGGTTCGATTGAATGCTGTCGAGGCTCGAAAAGATCGGACTCTGATAAAGCAGGGTTATAACCTCGTCACTCGACAGGTCGCACAGAATATCGTTGATATAAAGTTCGTAGGTCGTCATAGGTTGTACTCGCGTTTTACGACTTCAATAACCAGGTCTTGCATCGGAGCTCCGCTGTCCTCGGCCTCGCTGTCCTCCATAGAGCATCGCATCCAATCGGAAAGGGTGGCATCCCACATCCACACCGCCTGGCTTCCGATGATGGTTTTGCACATCTCGTATATATCCCGTTCGACGATTCGACTGTGCAAGGTGTATCGCTTGGTCATGGTCTTGTTCTGAACCTCGAAAGGCTGGAGGGTTTCATCGAGTTGTGTATAGGTGGAATCTACGGACATTTCGTCGGCCGTCATCTCGGGAGTCCATCGGTATACATACGGAATACCCGATTTGTCTATCCATTTGAGGAATACGCCGCTTGTGCACAGGTCAACTTTTACGGGGATAGATATAGACATCTCGTCCCCTGCGTTATATAGTATAGAAGCCATCAAAGCTGTCGGCGTATAATCCAAATCTTCTACAGACACAGGGTCGAATTCAATATATGGCCCAATCTCTTGGGCGAATGTTAATTGCCGTTCGGGATCACTCAATGTAACGGCATTGGACGCCGGGACGAATACGGTTTGACGAAACATTCCATAAGGATATATGACTATCTTTTTCGCCGCCGGGTAGTTGGTGGCATTCGTGTCGCCTTTGGCTTCCACATTGAGGGCCTTGATTTCATAGTCAGCATATCCGACAATCGGACGCGACGAGTATCCGACACCTCCGCCCGGATAGGAGGCGTTGAACATCACGACAATACCTTCGCCGTACTCCTTTACCAAAGACTCGCACACCGCGCCGATGGGGAATATTGCGACGCCCCGATCATCGGTTTTGCGGGCAATGGTTATCTTGCTGGCGTCCTCGTTGGCCACGTCGTAAACTTCGAGGGTTACGTCTTGATTGCGCAAGGCCTCTTCTAATGCCACCTTGACGTATGCGTATCGGCTTTTGGTGCAGAAAAAGGTATTAGGCACCGTTATTGAATTATCCCCTCCCCAAATAGTTTTCATATATCTATCGTCGCATCTAATAGTTTATAAATGGAGGTGTCGAGCTCCTCCGTGATTCTTTCGCTGATCCTTTCGACAACTTCAGGCAGCAGGTCTTTCATGATCTCCGTTCCGCCGCCCTCCTGATGGAGTACGTTTCCGTGATCCCAGACGCTCGAAGCAACGCCATACGCATTTATCGATCTTGGTTCGAGATTCCACCGCGATTCTTTGGCTCGCGCCCACCGCTCGATGGCATTCAGAAAGGCCCCGAAACTGCCGAACTCCTCCTGCACGTCTTGCGGGGAACTTCCCTCGTCGATATTCTTGATGCCTTTGCGCCCGACAAATGAGACCGTAAGTACGCCGTTCGTAGATTCATGGATGGTTTTAAGGCTTTCGGCCGTCGCTCCGGTCGTTTCCTCCGGGAGCCCCAAAGCGTTGACATCGGCGCCGCTGTTGGTCCTTTTGGTCATTATGTTAAAGGCGATCTGTTCGGCGAGCGGCCCGAACTCGTCCTCGCAGATGGTGATGATCCGCTCGGGGCTGAACACCTCTTCTATTTGCCGGATGGTGGGCATATCAGCAGATGTTATAGGTCATAATAGCGCTTAGGGTTACGCCAGCCACCAACACGTCGAATTTGCCGTAAAAGGGCGTCGCGTTGGCCACAAGCTCGACCTCTATCCCCATCGACCGCATCCGGTTGATAAATGCAAAGGCGCGTTCTTCCATCTTTTCGACGATTGGCTGCACTTCGGTCTCCGTGTCCGGCTCCGCTTTCCCGAGGGCGTCGCAGAAATAGAGCGTCGTCGTCCGGCGCCGCGTGTCCGACATCCGTGTTTCGGAAATCGTCTCGTTGAACTGACGGAGCAATACGGGGTATTGCTTTACGTCATCCATCAGATAATTAGCTTCGGCTATCCGGGCGTACATATAGGAACACAGTCCCTCCGCCTCGGCGCATTCTCTGAATATCTCGTTGATGCTTTTTTTCATCTTCTCCGTCTCCCGTTAGATTTGTTCGCTTCATAGATGGCCCGCTGTTCCATGTTGTCGCACTTGCAGGCTTCGAATGCTTCGTATACTGTTGCCCACGGCGTATTCCATGCTTTATTCATGTCAACGGCGCCGTTCATGATCTGGCAGTATTTCCGGCATACGGCGACAAGTCCGCGATTGGGTCGCTTGACACGCGCTTTCATCTCGGCGGCCGTGAGGGGCATTTCCAGCTTTTTCCACGATTTGCCGATACCTTCCAACCCTTTCTGTATAGCTATGAAATAGCGCTGGGCACGGATGAACCGGAGGCGTCCGATTTGCTCCTCGTCTACGCTGAACCCCGCGTTCCAATCCGGATTGCCGTCAACGCCTATGCGGTTGAATTTCACGAGCCCGAGCATCACACCGAGCACGATGCAAAAATATTCGTACGACGGTTTTCGGGCTTCTATGGCGTTCAGTTCGCCCATAGTGATGTCGGCAATGTCACGCACGGGCAACCGTTTGTCGAGCCACATTCGGCGTTTCATAGGCACGAACTCCGGCTCCGGAAGGTCTTGGATGGCTTTTACGATACGTTCGGTACCCATGCTGAATAATGCACGGTTGCGCATCACAATATCATTAACCGTATCTTTGGGGGTTATCTTCATAGGTTGTAAGTATTGATCGGTTCGAATATCTCCGCGTAAAAGTCCGGGCACAGCTCCACATCATCGATGCTGTGGATGATCTCTCGGCATTCGTCTACCATATCGTTCCACACGCGGACGAGCCGATGTGTCGGAGATGTCCGCGTGCTGTTTTCGGTGTTCTTCAACTTTTCCCCGGCAACGGTGTTGAATGTCATATGGTCACGCGAATAGTAGAAATAGACATATTTGGCAATTACGGATGTCCCCTTGTCCGGTTGCGCCAGCAGCGCCACAATAGCTGGGTAATCCTCAATATTGCCGGCGACATCCGGCCCCAGAAGCATTCGCAGAAACCGAGGCTCGTATTTGGCGATATATGCCTGGATGTCGCTTATGATTTTGGGGGCAGGTCCGGCGGGTTTGCCGTCGCTCTTGGTCTCTATTCCCGCAATATATGTCTCGGGATAGGTGAAATATCGCTCGTCTAAGATCATGGTATTTTATTTGAAGATAGGGGCGGCGTGTTGCCGCCCCTATCCGGTTACTCCTCCAGGGTCTTTTTATAGAACCCTTTGGCAATCATCATTTCCGCAGTTGCCCGCGATTTGATGAGTATTTCGCCCTTGTTGATCCCGTCGTGCGCTCTAATGACTTCGACGCGCAGGACGTTGGCTTTAAGGGCGCGACGACCGCGCCTAACGGGGGCGCGTGTCATAGCTGCTTCATCTTTCGCTTTCATGGGTTACTCGGTCGGTTCTGCTGTTGCTTTCTCGATGGCGGCCAGAGCGGTGTTGATGTCGGCGACATAGATATTTGCCTTCATATCCGGCCGTGTAACGAGGGCCTGCCCGCGATACCACAGCCACAGACGATACGAATCCGTCTCCGGAACTCGCTCAATCTCCATAGTGATATTGCGCTTGTCGTGCAGCTGGAGCGTCGTTGAATCGAGCACGACGAGCTCCGAGGCCGAGAGTTTCGGGGTCGGGATAATCGTCATGCCGTGCACCGACAAGGCCCCATTGGGCAGCACCGTGATGTAGTCGCCGAGGGTGTTCTTCAGCGTGCGCATCTTGAACTCGGTGGCGTAGTTCATCAGCACGTAATTCGGAGCCATCGAATCGTTGGTCTCGACCTTTGCCTGTGTTTTCATGGCGAGTATCAGGTCGGCGATGTTCGGCGCCGACACGCTGGCTGCCACACCCGCCGTCGTTGCATTGAATGCCGTAACGCCTGATGTTTTCAGTCCGTAGATGTGTTTGGGCTTGGAGGAATCCACGCCGTCACCGTCCCACAGCAGAGAATCGAGTTTGGCGGCGATCCCCTGCTGGGCCTTCGTCTGCGCCCATGCCAGGAAGTACCCGAAATCTTCGGCGCTCTCAGCCGAGAAAGGAAGCACGGAACCGAGTTTCGCCAGCTCACGGTATTTGCCCGTAAGCGTGGCGGCGTCGGTATTGGTGTGCTTTGTCATCTCCTCCGCATACCCGGTGCCGTCGGTATAGGAAGCATCGTTGTACATGATGCGGTTCTTGTCGTCGGGCACATTGATGCGCGTGAAGAGTTGCACGAACGCATTGCGGGGGCTGGCGTCTGCGTAAATCTTCGTCGTCAGCACGGTGCGGTTGGGGTCTTCGTTCGTCACAGCCGACGTGTCGAGTTTGAGCGCGAACTCGCCCGTCGAGAGTCTGCCTCGCCCGTTCCGCATATCCTTATATGCGGCGGCGAACTCTTCCGATTTCAGCACCTCTTCCATAGCGGCGACCAGCGTTTTGTGTCCCTCCTGCTTGGGAGCGCCTTTCTTCATCGTGGCGATCTCGACGCCTTGGGCTTTAAGCGCGCCCTCCAGTTTTTCGATCTTCTCCGGCGACAGCCCGAGTTTCCCGAACTCCTCCTTGACAGCCTCGACGATCTCGTTCTGTGACTTGATGCCTGCGACCATCTCCTCGAACTGCCCTTTGATATAATCTCCGAGCGCGTTCAGGCCCTTTTTCTCGTCCTCGCTGAACTCCACGCCAGCGGGAAGCACAAATGATTTAATCTCCATTCTTCTTTGTGTTTTTTTTGGTTAATTGATATGTGAACCTATTTTCCCGAACATGTTTTCAGTGAGTGGTTTCTCCGGCTCGGCTGCGTTCAATGTCTCGATGATTTGCTTTTTGATCTTCATTTTCTCCTCCAATGACGCCGCATTGAGAGCATCGCTCATAACCTTGATGGCGTCCGGTAAACTCTTCACAGCACCGACGAATGCCGTTTCCTCGTTGGCTCCGGCAGTAACGACGGATATTTCATGCAATACGACTTCCTTAACGATGAACGCGTCGAGGGCTTCGTCATATTCCATTTTGTCCCACACGTAATTGAATCCAAATGAGAACTGATTAATATCGCCGTCTTTGAGCTGGAACCACGCCCGCTTTGCATTCGGCACCGCGTCGAAGTTGCTCAGCTTAACTTCTGCATATGCGCCGTCTTCGCGCTCTTCGATAGACAGTATCCGGCCGATAGGGTCGGCGAAATCATGTTGCCACACGAACGCGATTTTGCGGTTTGTAGCCGATTCCGGGCCCCTGTCGTTAATGGACTTGGCGAAGCATCCTTTGATAAGAATATCGCCCGCGCTGTCCTTGTTACCGAAATTGGCGAACTTCACGAGGATGATATGCTCGTCTTCGTTCGCAATGTCCGCTTTTGTCACGGCGAACTCTTTGCGGCAAGTGTTGCCCATTGCCGCCCGGCGTGCTTCTATTTGCTGAGATAAGTTCATGTTATACGATATATTTCAAAAGTTCTGTTTTAGCCTGCTCCGTAGTCATCAGACCGCCGGACACGGCATTATTCAGGGCATTTACGAGATTGGTCATGCCCGCCGCCTGTTGGCGCTTAGATTCTTGGAAGAGTTCAAGATGATCGTAGTAGGGCATCACCTTAAAATCCTCAAAGCCATATATCCTGTTGAGCACGGAGAATATATTATTTGCCTCGGGGATTATCGCGTCGTTATATAATATCGTTTTCGCTTCTTTGGCGTTGGCGTACGTTGAACCCTCTACGTCGAGCAGCACGCTCGGCACTTGGTAGATGTCCGCGATTTCTTTCTTGCAGGCTTTCTGTACGTCTGTCAGTCCCAGATCGGTAATCGTTGACGATACCGGACTTACGGCAGCATTCATGGACGTGATAGCGTATTTGAATTGATCGGCCCGGATGCCGTACTTTCTGAATGCCTGTTGTATGTTGTTCTTCTCCGACTCTGTTTCCGGCAGCCGAGCATCTCGGATAATATCGCCGCTTCCGGATGTCAGCGAGATAATAGCCAGCATACCGCGGTTGATCATCAATTCATGCACCGCTTCGTAGGATGCCACGAAAGTATTTACCGGCTTCTGCAATGATACCATTCGGGAGATGTTGCCGCCGCAAGCATTGAGATCATAAGAGGCATCTCTCACGATGAACATATCTTCTTTGGCTATCTTCATCGAAGACCCGCAAATGGTCACCGTGTAATCCACGATATCCGCATCGGGCATGAACGATAACGCCGAAGATATTGCGGCATTTTCCGTGACGCAAAGATTGGGGACAACGAACAGCTCAAAAGCCTCTGGAAACCCCACCGATTCCATGCGTACGATATAGGCTTTGCCGAAAATCTGCGTCATGGCCTCGATGTATGCCACGAAGTCCGCAATGCCTTGCACGCTATTAGGGTGCGACATGGTCCGCACGGCGTCCGGTCGTTCGATATCTTCACCGTCGTCCGTGGTGGCTGCAAGACGTAGGTTCTTAATTGCCGCGCATTTCTTCGAGATCACAGACATCAGCGGCGAGCAAAGTGCGTATGCTTTGGCTTGTCCCGCTTTGCCCCTGGTGTCGATCGTTCCCACGGTTTCAGTTGATCCCTGAAATACCGGAGGTACGCCGATGTAGCTCAATGTCGATGCCGGCAAATTTGAGGCTGTATTATTGCTTTTCCTGCGTATTTCGTAGCCGAATAGATTCATTATGCAGCTATTTGAATAAGGTTCTTGAATTCAGACTGAACGGCATATATGGAAGCGTCCCATAGATGGTTGAATTTGTCGTGCGGGTAGTTTATGGCGATGCCGTTCACCGTCTCCCACACGTACGAGTTTGCTTCTATCTGCATGTTGCGCGAACGCACGCAGTGTATCTTGCATCCTTTCATGACCGTGATGCCGTCCATGACAGACCCCGGGTATTTCCGCACGGGGATGACCGTAAGCCCTTTAATGCGCATTGCGGTTATCATGCTTTCGGGGGATTTGGCATATTTGTCGGCGCTATCTGCATAGCATCGGGATACTCCGTTTGTGAAGTGCGGCGAAAGCGCTGCATACAATTTCGAAGCGTCGGCGATAGGCTGATATATCAGCTCCTGCAAGTAAAGATGGTTCGGGACACGGAATCCGACACGTACGCAGGCTGTGGGGTCTGCTGTGAATCCGAAGTCGAGGCCCAATACAACGCGTTCGATGTCTTCGGGGAATTCGTCGATCCAGTCGATGTCGGGGAATATCAGTCCCTCCTGCGCGGCACGTACTCCGAGGCCGTACACTTTCCAGCGCCATTCGTCGGCGGTTCCGGCGGCGATATTCTCGGGTGTAGGTTCGTATCCCTCGATTGTGCGGCGAACCCCCGCCGGGCAGAAGGGATTATCCTTGTACGTCGTGTGCGTGAAAATAGTATCCGGGGCACCCTCCATATGGAACGCCCAATGCTCCGTGTATTTTGGATTCCAGTCACCGATGACCATCCGCGTGCAGCGCATGGTGATATTGTCGAATTGCGCACGGCTTACACCGTCGAGCATCTCGTTGAAATATACGATGTCGCAGTCGTGGCCCTCTTTGACATCCATTTTGTCGAGCCCCCGGAAACGAATCACGCTATCCTTGATGCGATATTCAGGGAGAATATTTTCGCCACGCATACAATCGGGATCGTATACGCCGCGTAGTTGCAGCTTCTTGCGGAAGTCGTCCAGCGTCTTTTCCTTGCAATCTTGAAGCGTGGCCCGATAACAGTATATTTTAAGAGGTACGGACGATGATGCGCATATGTCATACAGAAAGTCCGCCGTGTCGAAAGTCTTTCCGGATCGGGAGCTTCCTTCGTCGAATATACGGACGACGGCGCCGCTCCCGGCGTATAGCTGGTAGAGGTACATCTTGACCTTGTAGGTCTTGCCTCTGTATGTTACGGGATCGGGCGTCATTCCTTTACTGTCATTTTGCCTATGGATTGGATGATCTTGGCAGCTTCGGGATCGAGGACCACGGAAATAGGCTGTGTTGCGGCTGTTATCTCCTTGCCGTTGGTTGTCACATCCTGACGGTCGGCAAGATGAAGGACACGCGACGCAATCGTCGGGTTGTACTGCTCACACATAGCACCCTCCAACTGATCGGATTCGATTCGCGCGCGCACGCGTGCACACACGCTCAAAAATTCATCCTGCTTTTCGTATTCCCGGAAAGTATTCTCTACAATCTCCGCGAACACGCAGAATCCTACAAGTGTCAGCGGTCGTTCGTAAGGTACGGGAATAACAGAGCCGTCGGCCAATACCTTGTTGCTGTATCGCGGATTCGCTTTCACCCATTCGGCGTACTCTTCAAACTTGGCTTCAAGCGCTTCGGGGGTATATGCACGAGGGCGGCCCACTTTACGGGTGGGCTTGTTGCCGGTTGTCGTCTTGATTCCTTCCGTTCTCTTTGCCATAGAAAAAAGGGTCTGCGGCCGGATGAATAGCCACAGACCCTTCCAGGAAACCTACTACCAACAATGTGTCCTTTCGTCGTTAAGATTCGCGGATCTACCGCTCGTCTTGTCTGTGGGCTATATCTTCATAGCCTTACGATGCAAAGGAGCCAACTCTCGGCACATTATGCAAGAGTTTGACGAAAAATTTTCATATTTTTTTGTGGCCAGGGGATTGATGGGACGAATTGTTCAAAAAGTTTGTGTTTTTCTTAGGGAGAAAGCCTGCTTCAGGGCGATTTATTGTTCAATATGTACAAAAAATCCCCAAGCTCGTGGCCCGGGGATGATATGCGTATTTGTGGTATTCATTTTAATACGTAATCGCAATGGCCGATTAATGCCTGCTTGATATGATTGTTCATAGGGTATAAGTATACAAGCAAACCTTCTTTGCGTGCAAATTTTATAGGAGCTATAAAATCGGAATCCCCTGCGATTAATACTATCTTATCAGCAGAATGTTTGGTTGCCATTGTTGCCATATCAAGACCAAATTTCATATCAACGCTTTTTTGCTTAAAATCAGGCTTCCATTCCTTGCTATGCATATCCTGTTTCCACCCGGTAAATGACAACTCGCCGAGACGCAATGCGAATCTGTCTTTTGCGCATAAATCGTCCAGATATTTGTTCTTCATTGTGTAACCGAAACTTTTCGAATAATCAATGTCATTCCCATCAACATCCTTAATAGTGCCTCCGAATGGTCTGCAATCATAATAAAATACACGGAATAAAATATCGTTATATTCTCCGGCTGTTTTTGCTTTCACAAGTCCCATGACAGCGTTGACTGTGTCTAAAACATCGTTGGGTGTCGGGTTACGTCTATTTGTTTTTCTGAAACATTGCCAAAAAAATCCCCCGTCAATCAGCACATTAACTTTTGTCGTCATATTATAAACGTTTGTTGTAGTATCTGTACAATTAAGCCGCCCTTGCGAGCGGCTTAACGGCAGACCTATCTGCATCGGATTTTGTTGCCAGCCTACTGGCTTCGGATTATGCTGCAAATATAACACAGCATATATACTAATGCAAATTTTTCGCCAACTTTTTTTGTTGCACAATGAAAACGTATTCGAAAACACGTTTATTGTTGCAACGTGCAAAAACGATCCAACCAAAAGGTTCGGGATTGCCAGGGCTTCAAATATTATTTGCGCATTTGCTGATCCTTGAAGATAAATCGAGCAGGGCGTTGCGCAATATCTCTTTCTCCGCTTCGTCGAAGTCATCCGGTTTCCCGTTATTCATGCCATCCATTTTGTGATAGAGCCAAGACCGCGATTTCCCGAAGTACTTTTCCGATATTTTGGCCCAAGATACGTCCAGCAGGATGTCCGACATCTTCTGTTTTACTGTCTCCCGATTTTGTTTTACAATGATTTCCATATTTGTCTTTTTGTGCCCTCGGCCATTGGCCGAGGGCTGGTTGTTAATCACGTTCCAATAATTCTTGTAGGATCATCTCGATATACCATTCTTGTTCTTCTTTCCCGTTGGGATAGGCTTTGTGGTAATTGCGTATAGATTCGATCAAATCCCACTCTTTTTCTGTTAGTTCGACATTCATATCGTTTGTTCCTTTTCTGTAATACAAATATAATACACTTTTGCGTATTATGCAAATTTATTGCGAACAAAATAATAAAAAACGCCCCGGCAGAAATCGGGGCGGGAGTGGGGAGGGTGGGTTAATATTTAGTACATTTTACTCGTTGCAACTATATCATCTCGGTATTTGTAAATATCATTAAGCGATTCAAGCAGGTGCTTTGTACCTTTTTTTCTCCGTGTCGAATGTCTCAATGTACTTATTCGAACTGTTGAAATGCAGGCGGCAAATCGGTTTGCGATTGTTATCATCAAGCAAAATGCCGAAATAGGAAATCGTGTCGCGGTGCGCCACCCGACTGATGTCGTCTATTTCGGGATAAAGAATCGAGCGCACGATGTAGAACCCCTGCATTTCTTCTTCAGTAGTAACGATTCGGTTATCCTCGGTTTTGTCCATATCTTCCGAGGGGCCCGCTGGTTCGGGCTTGGCTTCAGTTTTGTTTTCAACCATTGTATCGGCTGAAATGGCCGATTTGAGCCGCTCATTCATGTAGTCGTTCGTGTACTGCGCGAATGCCTGCTTTACGATGGTCCGAAATTGTCCCATTACAACATCGTTGAAACGGCCCGGATAGATTGGCCGGGCAAAGTATTTGACAAATTCGTCACTCGGTTCATTGACTTCTTTGACAATGGCATTGCGGATTTCGTTCGTGTATTTGAGTTCGCTGGCCGTATTAAGGATTGTATCCACGTCGAAATAGCTCTTGTGGAATTCGCGGAGTTTGTCTACCTGGGACTCCCGGTATCTTTCCATGTTAAACTCGAAAAAAGGCTTTTCATCCATCTTGTTCTTCTCGACAAGGTCTGTATAGAATCGATAAACGATGCCGTTGGTCAGTATTCCGAAACGGGCGTTAGATACATGGAAATAGCGGAACAACTGTCCGTTGTGCGAGTTGAGGTCGTCTTTCCAGAGTTTGCATTCGATTAGAATAATCGGCTGTCCTTCTTTATGGATGGCATAGTCGATTTTTTCGCCTTTTTTGATGCCCAGGTCGCAGGTGAATTCGGGCACAACCTCGGTTGGGTCGAAAACATCATACCCCAGTGCTTGCAGGAAAGGCATGATGAAAGCCGTTTTAGTAGCCTCTTCCGTTTGGATGTTCTCCTTGAGTTTAATGACACGTTCGCTCAAGAGCTTGATTTGGTCTTTGAAGTCCATAGTCTTAGGAGTTGTAGTTTATGACGCTTTATAGAATATTTCTTTTAATCACTCCGGTCACCCCATTTTGCCGGATTAGATCCTCGCATACGGAAAATAGTAAAAGTTTCTTAATAGTCTAAGTAAATATACTATTTTTTGAGATGTTCAAGCCATTCAGTCCATGTCATAAGTTCATCACGACGGTAAGAACCGGCGACTATTCCGTCTTTTGTACATACAAAGGACCCATTGGAATTAAGGCTGATTATTTTCATCTGCTCTTCTGTTGCTATGCGAACTACGCGACTTCCGATTACCCAATCGGGCATGGAAGCGTCTTTTTGTTCGCCTTGTGCTTTTCCCGATTTTAATTTATTACTGACGCGTTTATCCATGCGTGCGATATATTCTTTAATCTGGGCAACATCATTTGTCATTCCCCACAACTTAAAGAAGAGAATGATTTGTAAAATACCGAAAACAATTAACAATAAAGTAGCAATAAGTTCCATACACGTTCATTTTATTATTATACAATTTACCCCCCCCCGAATACTCGGAAAGGGGCATTTTTTTATTTTGTTTTATGGGGGAAGCCCATATTTGTTATTTTTACTTCAAAAATCCCCCCCCCTCGGCTTTTTGTGATATAATGTTTTGATGCACAGAATATTAATATATCTGAAAAGAACACTTTTTGGCCCAATGCAAAATTACCCATTTTGAAAGGAGGGTGTTCGCCTCCTTTCGGGTGCAATCCGCACGATAAGCCTGGTTAATGTTCATCCGTCAGCTCGCCTTGCTTTTCTTCGACTGCACCCAACCGTCGGGAGAGGACCTCATCGGCCGCCGTTTGCTGCCCTGCGGTAAGACGACGAATCAATTCGTCTTTTTCCACGAGCTGCTGTTTCAGCGTGCTGATGTAGTCCATCGCCATAGCCAGTTGATCCATCATAGCCTGTGTGTTTGTTGGGTTAGTACTATTGTTATTTGTTGGGGTTGTCCCAGTATTTTTTTTCATAAAGTACTCAATGAGCAATCGGGCATTGGGTACTGATGGTTTAGTGGTTCTGGTTCTATAATTAGAGATAGTAGACGGATGTATGCCCGTCCCTTTAGCCACTTGGTTATTATTTTCAGAGCTTTCTGTTAATAATTTGATAGCTCTATCTATCTCTATATTAGTCATGTAATGTATGTGCTTATGCGTGTTTCTAAAATTATAAAAATATTTTATCTAAAACAAGATGCATTGTATCTAATTTTAGATATATTTGCATTGTGGAATTGAACTACACCGCAAAGGTAAAGAGTTCTACGCCGCAAAACAATGTAAAGATATATAAAAAAGATTGGAATAACCAAATCCGAAAGGGCGAAATAGTGTGCCAATAGGGTTTACAAATGTTCTTTGAATACATTTCATTATGCTTGCATTAACGGTGTTGCAAATACTGAATGTTGCATTATTGATAACGGCCATATGGTTACGGCTCGACGCGCTGTGCATACGGCGTAGACGTTTGACTGTATTAAAAGAGATTAGAAAGATACAGAATAAGCGCCGTTACCATCCTTTCATGGCTGGACGAAGCAATAACGGAATACCAATCCTATAACCATTAATATAAACGAAATATATGCAACCATCTCACAAACCGAAAAGAACCTCGATATTTCGACGCGTGAAATTATTTTGCATTCGCCGTCAACGATCAAAGCGTCGTCGGCAGGAATCAAAAGTGTTTCTTTTAAGTCGTCAAATCGTTCTTCGATTCTGTGCATTACCTGACTTGTGGCGCGAATATTTTGATACAGAGCGGCCGAAAGAGCAAGCAGACATATTCCGTTCAGCAATACTGTCGCAATGCTTATCCAATATGTACAATCCGGATAGCAAGCATGTATGCCATCCGGATTGTCCGATATGGGCCGCCCTAATGAGCAAACCAAAGTCAGAATAGTAGCCGACGCAACAAACATAGTGGAGTGGACGCGGTATTTCCATACAGCGAGCTCGTCAAAGTAGGCGTTACGGTCCCTGATAAGTGCATCGGCGTACCTGATAACGAGTTGGCCCCGTGGGCTTAACGGTTGCATGATTAGTTCTTTGAAGTTAGGTTTTTTATGGTTTCGGAAAGGTTCTCGATGGTGCGCTGCTGGGAGGCTATGACCGCCAAGAGGTCGGAAAACGACGCATCGGATTCCGATTTAGTGTGCATATCGCCATTCCCGGTAAGCAACCATTCGCGCGATATTTGCAAGTAATCCGCAATTACTTCTACGGTCTTGATACTGGGCTTTGTGGTTGAATTTGCCAAAATGCGGCTTAGTGTAGCCTGCGATACATTAGTTTTAGCGGAAAGTTGGTAAGGTGTGATTCCCTTATTTTCAATTACTTGCCGCAGTCGTTCCCCGAAAGTCATAAATTGAACTAAAAATTAATTACAAAATACTTGCAATATACTTTTACAATACTTATATTTGCATTGTGATACACGGCAAAGGTATAGTTACCTACCGATTATTAAAATGTAAAAATATACAAAAAAACGATAATAACAATGAATCATTCACAAGAAGACATCGAGCGTTGCGCCTTTGTAAAGGGTTACAACGTCATCCGCGCCCGGAGAAAAGGCCGGGACCTTGCCAGCATTGCTATGGATGAGATCAGCCAGGCATTGAAAGAAGGCGGCCTATGCGACAAAGCGTTCCACAATCGCAAATACGGCTATGTGAACCATACGCCCACGGAGCGGGAGAAGATCGAACAGATATTTACCAAATGGGGAGTATCCGATCCCTGGGGCTTGGCCTAAGGCTATGAAAACTGACGCCATACTGAGCAAACGCGAGCGTGAGGTGATGAACCTCGTCGTGTTGGGCTATTCGGCCCGCGAGATCGCAGATCGGATGAACGTGATCTACCAATGCGTAGCCAACCACCTCCAGAGCATCTACGACAAGACGGGCACGAAGCGGACCTTGCAGGCATTGGTTACCTGGTATTTCACGCAGAATTTCGGCATCACGCTCAACGTGTCCGAGATGACCCGACGCATCGGGGCCACGGTTCTGCTGTGCCTGTTCTCGGTGGAGGTGTTCAGTACGGATTTCGAATGTCGCATGTTGCGCAGTCCCCGTCGGGGCCGCGGGTTCCGGGTGGAGGAGCTGATAGAGAGCTAAACCAACAACACAACAAAACTAATTGCAAATAGGTAAAAGACGATTCGGCGAATGTTGGGAATTGCGAAATAATTGATTACTATAAAATTATGCAAAGTTTATCAAGACAAATCCGTCGAGGCAATGCCTACATCTACCTCGACAATGTGACCAAGACTGTCGAAGTCATGCAGAAGCGCGGAACCTATCGCGCCTTCTACCGCCGTATGCAAATTAATCGCTTGCCTGAGCACGAGCGGGAATATTGTGAGCGAGTAACGAAGCCTATCCGGAAGTGGCAGAAATAGCCTGACAAGACAGTCATAATAGTCTGTTCATTCCGGGGTGATCTGATCATCTACCCGGGAGCCAAAAGCAGCCCGCAAGGGTTAGGGGTTTGATCGCTGGCAATAACCCCAGCCGCAAGGCAGAAAGCGATCGGGCAGTCGGAGCCACACCATTCCGACCGACGCCTGCAACGTAACTGCACTATGTGCCGCCATTGAGAAGATGCGGCCGCGAGTAAGCAAATAGCCGAAATGCGCGAAAGACCGGCACGGGCTCCAAAGCTGCGATGATATGAGCGGCGAGGACCATCGGGATAAATAGAACGCAAATTATGCCCGTGCGGTTTTGATCGACTTCACGGGCTCCAATGCGGGCTGAGTGCACACGTTCTTTCTGTCCATTTTGTAGTTTAAGTTAGTGGTTATCACACCGCGCAAAGCCCGCACCCTTGCCCTGATGGCGCCGATGCACGTGATCGGTGTGCTTGGCCTTCGATGGTGTCAGGGCACAATAACCTTAAAATTTCAAGGCTATGAAGAAAGATTCAAGAAAGCCCCAGGCCCGCATCTTGGCCTACTTCATCAGAGGCGGCACGCTGACGGTGTGGAAAGCGATGAACAAATTCGGCACAACAGAGCTGCGAAAGATCGTCACGCGGCTCCGGCGTAAAGGCTACATCATCGTCGGCGATTGGTGTTACAGCCACGATGCCGACAGAGGGCGGATTGTCCGCTACAAAGAGTATCATATGGTCGTTAACCCTGAAATTGCACAAATATGAGAACCGAGACATTCAAGGCCCGGAAATTTCTGGGCATGGACTTCACTCCGCGGAAGCGATACCGCGCGGAGATCGAACGGCTGGAGCGCGTAAATGCGGACATTCGCCGGAGTTTCACCGCGGGTGAAAAAGACCGCAATGACCTCCTTAAAAAGTGCGCCGAAGAACGGAACATTCGTTATGCCGCTGAGGCCGAATTACAAAAATATCGGCGTAAACGCGGCGCCGGCGGGCGTTTCGTCAAAGAATAAGGCGTATTAACGCCTCCTTTCTTTATCCATCATTGCACGTCGCCCGCCATCCGTGAGGCCCGCGGGCGATATTTGGAGGGTTGGCCGAGTGGTTGAAGGCTCCGGCTTACTAATCCGGCGAGCGGAAACGCTTTGGGAGTTCGAATCTCTCACCCTCCGCAACCCCTTTATTGGTGATGCAAGTAGAGCGACGATAGCGCAAGGGATTATTGCCGATTGCGCGGCAATGGCAAAGTGGAACAGACGCTTGACTCTATCGGACAGGTTATGCGAAAGCATCTGGCAGCCGGGAAAGACCGGCATTTATTGAGCTATGGTGTAACGGTAACACATCACCCTTTGGAGGTGGCGCTTCCGGTTCGAATCCGGGTAGCTCAACAAGTGATAAGTTCTTGTAATTATGAATGATATTTTCAAGGATATTAAAGAAAAGAACCTCGTGCCCTTACGGCTCAATAGAAACACGGTAATCCTGGTTCCTCCGGAGAAAGCCAATGAGAAATACAAGGCGCGCTACCTCAAAAATGCCGAGAGGGCGCGGAGGATGGCAACGCATTTAGATTAGTTATGAAAACTATTGAGGGAAAAGCCACTGGATTTATAGATGAATATGAAATAGTGCCAATGGCTGATTTTCAAGATTATAAAGTATTTGGTGTTATTGCCAATATGGAGTATATTCCATACACGACAATCCGTGTTTCAAATAAGTTTTTTACGCTTGTATCATTCAACTATGATAGTGTGTATAATCCTGTTTTAATATTGGACGGACGCATGATTTATGATCCATGTTTATGGGCTATGACATTCAAATATAATCATCAATTATATGCTCTCATATCATTTAATAAAATACTACCTCAAGATAAAGAGGCTATTATTCGTCAAGTGACGGGAGACAATGAAATATATAGTATTGATAGTAAGTATGAATCTTTCATTAAATACAATTTTTTTACGGAAATAGTTTGGCAAAATTGTTATAGAAGCAGAATGTACGATGGTGGTTATCGAATTATTCGTCCTGATTATGTATTTAACCATTTTGACAAGTTCGACGATACTGAAAAAGCCCGATTTAATGATATATTCCAAGGCGGGACTCCGAGCATGAAATATATTAAGAATCCGATACAGAATGCCAATGATCTGGATAAATTAAGGTTTGCACAAAAATATATAAAGTCGATAGTTGATCTTAAAAAACAATATAGCCATGAGACCTGTTAATGAAAAATCATTATTCCACGCGCTTTGCGAGGTTATGGATAAGACTATGAGTGGAGAATATTCTACTGATCAAGCGATAGCTGTCGTCAAAACGTCTAACGAACTTACAAAGTTACTCCGCTTAGAACATGATAGGGCTCGCCTCCAAATGGAAATATATTCGTTTAACAAGGACAATAATTCAGATATTGAAATTCGAGAATTAGCATCAAAGGGTTTTGACAATACAACGGCCATTCCAGATGGCATTTGTTACGACAAATCAGGTAATCGCCCATATACTAATTGCGAAAAGGCTGAATAATATTTTGCAGATTCGAAATGAATTCGTATATTTGCCTTTGCCAAACTTTCCATTCCGTATATACGGACGACATATTAGCCTATTAGGGCGAGTTTTCAGTCACTTCGTTTGCGGAGTGGGGAGTTTGGCGACTTTTTGAAGGCTCGCCCTTCTTTTTATATACTATAACCAAACTTTCAGACAAATGCCAAACTCCCCTGAAAGTGGTACCCGGGTAAATAACACCCAGACCACACCGCGCGCAAAGCGTTTCCCGTATTTTCTCCGCGACATGCGGAAACTCACTCTGAGCGAAGAGCAAACCTACCAGGTATCCTTTACCGCAACCGTACACAAAGAGTACGGCAATCAACCCGTGGGTCTCGATTTTTCGTGTCCCTACAAAACGGCGCATCCTCTTCTTGCGCTGGGATATGCCATTGCCGACTGTGAAGACCGGTATTTCTCGACCGAAATAGAGGTCGGGTCGATTCGCATCAAAAAATTCTAAACCGCTGAATCATGGAGCATCTTGTAACGCTGGTTCTGCCGCTATTGGTGATAGCCGCAGTCTTCGGTATCGTCTACTCCGACAAGCGCATCTACGACGCCGTGGAGGTCATTCTCACCCGCGTATTTGAAAAATTCGATTAGCCATGAGAAAGGAAAACAAGCCTCGATGGGGTCTTGACGACATCAACAATCTGATCTATATGTACCGTCACGGCACCAGCATCGAAGAGATAGCGGCGGAGCTCGGGCGAACTGAATGCGCCGTGAAGGTGCGGCTCTCCAAACTTCGGGATGCGGGTCATCTCCCCGCGTCCGAAGTCAAAGGCAATCATACCGAAGCAATGCCCGTTCCGTGGCCGTTCGCGGGCTGGGATGAGGGTCATCGCAAACATCCAACCTTTTTACACCGTCAGTTACCATGAACACGCAATACCGCACTACGACGACATCCCCGGCCCTCCCGGTTACAGAGGAGCTGGTGGACATTCCCAGCGAGCACATCACGGGTGAGCGCGGCGAATGGTCGAGAATCCGATCCCGGCTGACGGATGTGGACTTCAAGTTGATCTTTCAAGCCATCCGGGAAGCTATCGACAAGGATGTCCGTGGCGATCAGGACGGTCAGATATACACCGTAGCCTACAAAATCTACGACATCCGAGCGGTACATCATTACGAACCGATCACCGAAATGCGCTACGACGTGGATTTCGCATGTTACGAGGAAGTTCAGGTCGGATGCCGGGACAGCATCGAAATATTGAATGTCACCGACATCGACGGACGGATATGGCCGGGCCACTTGGCCAGTTTGAGAAATTACGCAAAACAAAACAATTTATAACCAACAACAACTATGGAAGACAACAAGATTCAGCAGGAAAACGTCCCTGCGACTATTCCGGCTCCGGCTTCAGGTGATTCGATGCTTGTTTTCGCCTCGCAAGCCAACTTCGAAAATGCGCAGCGTATGGCCATATCGCTGGCTTCGTCCACTATCGTCCCGGTGCAGTATCAGAAATCGAAAACGCCGGAGGCTGTCGCCAACTGCATCATCGCGCTGGAAATGGCCAACCGTATCGGAATGTCGCCGCTGCTGGTGATGCAGAACCTCTACGTGGTATACGGCAATGTAGGCTGGTCATCGAAGTTCCTGATCGCCGCTCTGAACACCTGCGGTCGATTCTCACCACTTCGCTACGAACATGAGAACGAGGGCGACATGGACAAGTGGCGCTGTCGGGCGTGGGCTATCGACAAGACCACAGGCAGCCCGTTGCACGGCGCTTGGGTGTCGCTTCAAATGGCCAAAGACGAAGGATGGTACGGCAAGGCCGGCAGCAAGTGGAAGACGATGCCCGAGCTGATGCTTCAATATAGGTCGGCGGCGTTTTTCCAGCGGACCTATGCCCCGGAAATCTCTATGGGGATGCAAACCGTCGAGGAAATCCGAGACGTGGTGGATACCACCTACGAGGACGTTACGCCGGGCCGGCAGGTTTCCGGGTTCGACATTTCATCCATCAAGACCGAGGCAGACATCAATTCAGCTCTGCTCCGCGGGTATATCGGTAAGGAGGAGGCGGACAGCCTGCGCGAGATGCTGACCAAGACCAAGGCCGCGGAGGATGTTGTTGCGGCGGCAATGGAACAGCAGGAAGGCGCGAACCTCTTCCCGGGTGAATAAACACGTAAAAGATTATGAACGGCCAGAACATCTATCAGAACACCCCCGAATGGTATAATTCCCGCCTGTATCATTTCACGTCGTCGGAGTTATACCGGTTGATGAAGAAGCCCAAGACGGGAGATATTGCCGAGGCGGCCAAGACCTACATTCTGGAGAAGTTGGCCGAGGACATTACCCGCGGGACATGTATTGATTACACCGATCAAGGGTCCCGTGCCACACGCTGGGGGCATATCTACGAGCCGGATGCACGGGCAGCCTACGAGGAGCGCACGGGCAGCACAGTCGATCTTTGTGGATTTATCGAGTGGTCACGGACTTTCGGTGGCAGTCCCGACGGGCTTGTGGGGGAAGATGGCATCATCGAAATCAAGTGCCCCTACAACACCACCGAGCACACCCGGCACCTGCTCCTGGAGACGGCTGCGGAGCTGCACGGAATCAAGCCCGAGTACTACACGCAGATTCAAGGTAATCTGCTCGTGACGGGCCGCAAGTGGTGCGACTTCATCTCCTACGACCCTCGGTGTCAGAACCGATACTTTATGCTCAAAATCCTGCGTGTGAATCGGGATGAGGAGTTCTTAAAAAAAATACGTGCGGCGATAGATGTTGCCGACCGGGTAAAAGAACAGATAGCCGACAGAATGGTAAGAATATGTATGAGTTGAAAAAGTGGGAGGTCGATCAGGTAGTGCGTATTCTCCGAGACCTGAATCGATGCCGGGGCCAGACTATGAAAGAGCAGAACGCATTGCGAAACGCCAAATTGTTGTACAAGAAAATCATCAAACGTCATGACAAGGATCGACGAGATAAGAAGGGAGGCCAGGGACATACAATGCCTGCTTGAATGTCTCAATGATGCCGACATCAACGCGATGATCGGACGCCTCGATCAGTTGGGAGTATACTATGCCCGCAGCGGTGAGTTGTTGAGTGAAGTGACTGGCCTGCGCGACACGGCCGTAGCGCAGTTCTTTCACGACGAACGCGAGGCGATTCTCTCTCTGTCGCCATCAATGGCCACGAAATTGGTGAACAGCGCAACGGCAGAGTTGAACGCATTGGAGAAGTGGCTTGACCGGATCAATGCGGCGTGCAAGCACCAATGCGATAACCTGCGCACGATGATCAGTTTCGAGAAAGAGAGAATGAGGTTATGATATGGCAAGACCTAATAAGACTGGATTAGATTACTTTCCTTTAGACGTGGATTTTTTCGCAGACGAGAAAATTGCTGCTATTTCCGGAGAATTTGGGATAAAGGGCGACATCGTTGTTATCAAGCTGCTTTGTGCGGTATACCGAAACGGATACTTCATATTGTGGAATGAGCCGATGAAATATAAAATGCTTCGAGATCTTCCGGGAATAAGCCCTGAACTACTTGACCAAATAATAAACCGCTTAGTTAAATGGGGATTTTTCGACGAATCCCTGTTTAACTCGGTGAAGGTTTTAACGAGTCAAGGAATTCAGAAGCGATTTTTTTCGATAACCAAAAGACGTAATACAGGTGCCAAATTGCCTTATGTCTTAGTTTCTGCATACAATAATGGGGTTTCTGCATGCAATAACCCCGTTGCAAGTGAGTTATTGCATACAATAACCCCCCAAAGTAAAGTAAAGGAAAGTAAAGATATTACTCCTTACGTCGTAATATCATCATCTTCTTCTCCCTCTGGAGCGCGCACGCGCGAGGAAGGGGAAAGCCCGGAGAAAACGGGAACGGGTGGAATCACTGCGTGTGCTCAGGAAGCCCAACCCCGTAAATCCCCGGACGTAGCTCCCGAAAAAAGTTGCGCGAAAAAAGTACCCCCGCAGCCGCTCCCCGATGGCACATACGAGTATATTCCCGTAACGGCTGTCGCAGACTATCTCACAGGCGAAGATGGATGGATCGAGTCGTTGTGCATGAACAAGCATCTCGATCGGGATTACGTCGAGCATAAAATCCGCGAATATGCCGCCGACGTGCAGAATAGCGGCGAGGTGGTCAAGGACAAGCGGGACTGCAAGCGTCATTTCAACAACTGGCTGCGCAAGAGCCAGCAGTACGAACAAAACCAACGAATTGTGAGTCATGGACGAAGTACAAAGAATCAACCCCCAAGCCCTGATGAACTCGCTCGGGCCGTCGCCGAAGGAATCTCTCGCGCTCACACTCGCCAAGAGTGGGATTGAGGAGGTCTCCGTACTTGCCGGGCCTCCGGCATCGGCGGCACATATCGCCACGGCGGTGCATAAGCTGTCCGTATGTTTCCCGGATATGTCGAGCGAATTCTTCTCCATCCTTGCCGAGCGTATCGGAAAGACGGGGATGAGCGGGAAGCGGCTGGAATATGCCCTGAACAGGGTACTGGACACGTTTACGTACAAACGGCTGACGATTGCCGACATTCTGGGAATTGATGTGAAATGTCGGATTCTGACGTATTCTGCGATGTGTAATGAAGTAGCTCGGAACGGCGGCAGCACGGACGATTACGCTCCGATACGCATCAATGGGGCTGAGAAACCCGGCTGGGTGCTCAAAGTGGACAAGGCACGGTATCATATCCCGGACGAGCTATGACGTACATCGGCATTGACACGGGTGTGCATACAGGCTTTGCCGTATGGCATTCGGACACAAAATATCTCGCCGAGGTCTCCACGTACACCATCACCCAGGCAATGGAGCGCGTGAAGATGATCGCGGATATTCGTGGTAAAGATAATATCCGGTTGTTTATTGAGGATGCCCGGCAGCGCAAGTGGTTCGGACACTCCGGGCGGGAGAAATTGCAGGGCGCAGGCTCCGTGAAACGCGATAGCCGCATTTGGGAGGACTGGTGTAGGGAACAAGGGCTGCAATATCGGATGATAGCTCCTGGGTACAACCGCACGAAACTCACGGAGGCACAGTTTAAGACAATAACGAAGTGGCAGGGCAGGACATCGGAACACGCCCGGGATGCCGCCTGCCTTGTTTTCGGACGATAACTAACATTTAACCAACTACCAACAACTATGAGCAAAGAGATTAAAATATCGATTAATAACCGCTGGACAGGTTCTATTATTTTCGAGTATTCGAGCGTTGATAATACTCTCGCCAAAACAGTATTGGAGGCTTTGAAAGGCGGAGCCGACCTGTGCGGAGCCGACCTGTGCGGAGCCGACCTGCGCGAAGCCGACCTGCGCGAAGCCTACCTGTACGGAGCTAACCTGTGCGGAGCCGACCTGCGCGAAGCCTACCTGTACGGAGCTAACCTGTACGGAGCTAACCTGCGCGAAGCCAACCTGTACGGAGCTAACCTGCGCGAAGCCAACCTGTACGGAGCCAACCTGCGCGGAGCCGACCTGTACGGAGCTAACCTGCGCGAAGCCTACCTGTACGGAGCCGACCTGCGCGGAGCTAACCTGCGCGAAGCCGACCTGTACGGAGCCAAATGTACATACATGGCTTGCCCCACCGATGGCAGTTTCATCGGATGGAAAAAGGCTTCGGGATATATCGTGAAGTTGCAAATCCCGGAGAACGCCCGACGAAGTTCCGCCGGAGGCGAAAAATGCCGTTGTGACAAAGCCTTTGTGATTGAGATTCAGAACATAGACGGGACCAATGCCGACATCGAGACGGTTTGTTCGGATCATGACGAAAACTTCGTGTATGCGGTCGGCGCTACCGTCGATGTTTCCGATTTTGACGATGACCGTTGGAACGAGTGTGCTCCGGGAATCCACTTCTTCATCGACCGTCGGGCGGCTGTGGAGTATTGAGAAAGCCATGAAAGTCATCGTCACCTTTTCGGGCGGAAAAGACAGCCTTGCATCGCTGTTGTGGACCCGGGAACATATCACCAGGAATTTCACGACCGTATTCTGCGATACAGGTTGGGAACATCCGCTGACTTACGAGTACATCCACCGTATCGCCGACAAGTTGCATCTCGACCTGGTAACATTGAAGTCGAAGAAGTACGACGGGATGGTCGGTCTTGCGCGTCAGAAAAAGCGCTGGCCCTCGACGCGGGCTCGGTTCTGCACGGAAGAACTCAAAACCAAGCCGACGATCGATTACGTGCTGGACGAGGTTCAGGACAATATGCTGATGATTCAAGGTATCCGGGCGGCAGAATCGGCCAGCCGGGCCAAGATGTCGGCGCAATGCACGTATTTCAAGTACTATTTCGAGCCTTACGGTTACGATAAAAACGGCAAGCCGAAAAAGCATAGCTACCGGAGTAAGGATGTCCGGGCGTTCCGGGCGCAGTTCGCCGACGATCTTTTGCGTCCCGTGTTCGATTGGTCGGCGCAGCAGGTGATCGATTGCATTCTCGCCGCCGGGTTGGAGCCTAACCCGCTCTACCGGATGGGTTACAAACGTGTCGGCTGCTGGCCGTGCGTGATGGCGAATCAGCGGGACATCCTGAACATCGCCCGGCAGGCTCCGGAGCGCATCGACTACATTGCCAAGATTGAACAGGAATTGCAATGCGGCGACCGGTTGCGTTCGGAGTTTTTCGGGCCGGACAAGATCCCTGCCCACGCGATCCTCAGCGGCGAGAAATATCCGACGATCCGAGATGTCGTGCGCTATGTCGAGTGGCAGAACGCCACGGGCAGCCTGTTCGACGACGACACGGCAACGAGTTGCATGAGCTATTACGGACTATGCGAATAAAACAATAATGAAGATGAAAGATCATGTAACAAGCATTGAACAGTCACGCCGCCTGCTGGAGCTGGGCGTTCCGGCGGAGAAGGCGAGCATGGTATGGGAGATGGACGAAGATTGCGCCAGATTGAAGATATGGAACACAGACGAAGAAACGAGGCGCGTACTACACCATAAGTATCCGGATTACTATTATCCCGCCTTTACGGTCGTTGATTTGCTGGAGATGATGCCGGGATTTATCGGCGAAAACAAATCCTTGTTTATTGAACGTCGTTCGGTAGGTTGTTCTGGTAGTAAATGGTGTATAGGGTACAGAGACGGGGTTACGTTATGGATTGGTTCGAAATCCTCTTTGCTGGATGTATGCACTCTTGGTATCGAGTGGCTTTTGTCTAACGGTTACAAGCTGGAGTTATGAGACATGCAGTAGGAATGCCATTGCGCCTCGTGGATGGCAAATTTATGCGCGGGGATGTTGAGGTAAAACCTGAAATCGGCAATCCCGAACAAATCGCGCTTTTGCAGAAGATTGAGCGCGAGTGTACACAACGGGAAAAGGCCGCCAATGATGGCCGGTTGGATGTAGACATTCATGTGGAAGATATTGAGTATAAAGTCGTCTGTGAGTTCACGTGCATTTGCGGAAATGAGATTCAGGCGAGGGGCATTAATTATACTGACGTTTGGGAAGAATTGGAAGACCCGGTTTATGAGGATGGGCCAATCATCTGCGATAAATGCTACCGTGAGTATGAGATTGATGGTTTACATGCAAAGTTGATTAAACGATGAAAACACGCCTACTGAAACAATTGCGGCGGGAGGGTAGATGCCAAATACGCATTTATTCAGTTCGTAAAGATATGGATGGGACGGTTATTGGCATACGCTACGGGTATAGTTCGGATGAATATGCGCATCTATGGCATTTTGCGATGACTCCGGATGAACTTAAATCAGAAGCAATGAAGATATACATCCTCCGCCGCGTTGCGGAGTTAAAAGGAAAGAGAAAATGAAGATCAACAGACCGATAAACGAATGTCATTGCTATAACTGCCGAAAGTACGAAGAATGCCAAGCCAAAGGAATATTCGATGATAATCCGGGCTTCGACTTCTGCGTGAATTATGAGGATGTGAGCTATCCCGATGACGATAACGATGAAAACGATTGAGCCATGAAAAGCCAAAGAGCAAAGGAATTTATCGACGGGTTAATGGATCATCTCACGGTAGAGATGACCGACCACGCCAAATGGCAATTTAGGGTGGCAATGACCCGTGCGGCCGAACTCGCCGAGCAGGAGGCTGTGGAGCAAATGCGGCAAAAATCGGTAGAGGCATTCAAGTCCACATGCGTATATAAGGATGGTTGTGGTGGGGCTGGTCGGGATTGCGATCCTACACTGTGTGAAGATTTGAGATTGTTCGTCCAAAAACTGAACGAGGAATGAAATTCACCACCCCGTGCTTTGTCCGCGTCGAGGATGTGGAGGAGCGAGCCAAGTTACTTAGATGGATGTTTGCCATAAAATATGCGGGCAGGTATCGAATTGATAAGACTAATTCGATTGTAGCCGCCGGTCTGGATGATGGTTGTGCCGATGTGGTATCATGTAATACGTCCGTTGGGCTTGCAGCTTATGGTCTTATTGATTGTGGCGAAAACATCGAGCTGTTCAAGGCGATAGTGGCGATGAACGATGAGAACGACCTGGAGCAGTGGTTTATTGATGAGTCGGGCCGTTTTGAGAAGTGCAGTTTTAAGAAGGCTAATATCGTTGGATGGATTATGTTGTATGGTAAGACGCCGCGCAAGGCCACGGTCGAGGAGATCATCGAACACTTTAAGAGAGGAATAATGGACACGAAACTGACAGTCGATGAGATTCAGATCGCATTACGCAATAGCGGGATTTGGAACAAGCGGCAGGATATATTCATCCCGAACCTTTCGTGGGGGCTGCTCAATTACGAGGCAGATTTGGTGATAATCACCAAGTCGGGGTATTTGACCGAGGTGGAGATCAAACGGTCGTGGGCCGATTTCAAGGCTGACTTCAAGAAAGGGCATGAACACGACGATCCGCGCGTCTATCACTTTCACTACTGTGTCCCGGAATCAATCTGCGAGCGGGTTGTGGAGTTCTTGCAGGAGAAGTATGGCGCAGGGCGCCCGTCGGTGCTGTGCGTGTCCGAAGAGGGTAATATCAGACATTATGACGGAGGCGTTTCGTATCGGGGCGGCCGTAAATTATTCCTCGAAGAACAGCTCACCGCGGCCCGGCTCGGGTGTATGCGGGTTTGGAATCTGAAAGAGAAACTTATAAAACAGCAGAGCTATGCAGAAGATAAACTTTAACGACCGCTACGGCTTGACGCAGGCGGTGATCGAGGGTCGAAAGACCATGACGCGACGGTTGATTCCTGATGAGTTCTTCGGACTTACGTGGGACACGAGGGGCGACACCTTGGTTTATGAAAACGAATACGGGGATTTTATTGATGTCAGGCACTCGAAGTATACCCGCTATAAGGTTGGCGAAGTCGTGGCTGTGGCGCAAAGATATGAAGATGTAGAGGAACTTTCATACTTATTACGTGACCCGTTTAGCGAGACGTATTTTGAAGAAATAAACATAGGAGACGAACCCGGCTACCGAAACAAACTGTTCGTCCGGGCCGAGCTGATGCCCCACCGAATACGCATTACCGGAATCAAGTGCGAGCGGTTGCAGGATATTTCGGACGAGGATTGCATCAAGGAGGGCCTTGAGTGGCAACATAGAGCAAATATGTTTTATGTAAACCCCAACATCACAAATAATTCACGCGAATGGCTTGGTGGTACTCCCCGTGAAGCTTTCGCCACGCTGATCGACAAGGTTTCCGGCCGGGGAACGTGGGCATCGAATCCGTGGGTGGTGGTTTACGAATTCGAGTTAGTGAAATAGCGAGCTATGACGATATTTAGAATACGCATACAGGGATGCGGGTGTAATAGATGTGGACGCAATATGTATCGAAGATATTTGTCTGTGTGCATATTGGGGCATTATTACGAGTTCTTTAGATTCCGAGGGGTTTGCAAAGACTGCGACTCCCCGTTCTGAAAAAATAGCGAGATTTTCGCAAAATATCGAAAAACTGAGATAAATATGGAATTGATAGAAAAACTGGCTGACAATTACGTTCAGATGGTCAAATCGTCAATGGAAGCCGATGGGGTGGATATGACCGGAAAGGTGGCGGGTATATGCCTGCGCATGGTGCGAGAATCCTTTATCCACGGTATAGAGCGAATGCGCGAGGAAATGATCCGGTGGCACGACATAGAAACAGATAAGGATGGGTTTGCCACATCTGAATCACTTGATGCAATTTTTGATAAGATTCCGTGCCTTGTCAAAGATAGTCGAAGTGGTGAAATAGAATTAATCGACTATGATAACGCATCTGAATGGAGGGGCGATATAGAGAGAAAGCCAACTCGTTATCGATGGCGCGAAATTCACGAATAGAGCTATGGATATTCTAACCCCACATGACGGCCTCACGAACGAGAAGATTTGCAAAGCGCAGATCGAAGCCGTCGAGAAGAAACAAAACGAGTACAAACTGATCGGTCGGCTGACGAGGGTCCCCGGTCACACCCTCTACAAGTTCAACACGATTACGCGGGAGGCTTCAAAAGCGACCGTGGAAATACGTTCGGGGTATTTCTATGATCCGGAGAAAGGTCCGAAGACGCAGATCAAACACCGATTCAACGTGAAGGTCGAAAAGGACTGCTACTACGAACAGGCGTTGAACATGAAGAACTTCATCAAGCGCCTGCGCCGCCGGGGGATCATCGGGGCGGACGAGAATGTGAAAATCGTAAAATGAGAAGGTTATGCGAGAAATTAAATTCCGGGGCAAGCGCCTCGACAATGGGGAATGGGTAATTGGCAGCTATATTGAAGCAGAAAACAGAGATCTAAGTATAGCACATCAAATCGTGCCCTACGAATCTGGCGAAGCTGTCCGAGAGGTTGATCCCGCCACCGTCGGCCAGTTCACGGGGCTGAAAGACAAGAACGGCAGGGATATTTGGGAGGGGGATATATTCAAAGAAGACGGTAGCGGAATTGTGCGGTCAGTCTTCCGAGTGCCCGGCGGCCTTGCTTTCGAGGATAATCCTGTGTCGTTCGGCTATGACCATAGAGCGCCAGTATATCCGTATTCTTCCATTGCTGAAATGCAAAGCGCATCATGGTTATCGCAATGTTGCGAAGTCATCGGCAACATCCATGATAATCCGGAACTACTTAAAACTGAATAGATCATGAAGAATTTCGATTTGGAGGCTGCCAAGCGAGGGGCGGCGGTGTGTACACGCTCTGGGTTTCCGGCTCGTATTATTTGTTGGGATGTAAAACGCATCACTAATAGTGGTGTTAATCGTATTGCTTTTTTATCTGACTTTGATGGGAATGAGTCTCCCGCAACTTGTTTGCCTGATGGAACTATTTCTGTTGGTTGTATGTTGAGTTCCCTTGATTTGATGATGCGTGACGACGACTATATGGAGAAGCTGGAGCGGGGAGAGTATGGTAACCATGTTGAGGATAAGCGCGAAATGGCCAATCCAGCTGTCAAAGAAAATTTGACAACTGACCGCGAGTACTGGCGACGGGTGTATGCCGGGCAGGCGATGCAGGGAATATTTGCCGGAAGGAACTGGCGCAGCGGGGAAATGATCCCGGATTGTATAGGGTTTGCCCGGAATGCGGTCGAACTCGCCGACGCCTTGATTGAAGAACTGGAAAAAACGGAGACGAAATAAAAAAGAGGCAACCCCGAAAGATCACCCCTACGCTCACAACGTAAAGGTAGTGATTAATTCGGGAAAACAATGGGTGAGCAGAAAGAAAAACGCAGAGGCGGCCAGCGGGACGATTCCGAGGTCCATATAAGCTATTCGAGAGGGCAGTTGATGCAGCTTATTGTGGACACGGATCGGAAACTCGGGGCTAAATACGACCACGACTTCAAATATCACTTCAAAAAACATAGGTCGTTGCCGCATTTATGGCGAACCTTCAAAAAGATTTTACGGGAACATATTGACGGATGGCAGCAAGAACTGCCTTTATTTTGATATAGGTATGGATGATATATTATTGCAAGCACTTAAAGAAGGGAGGGGATTGTTTGTTATTTCAGGCAAAGACTTGCTGGACTTTCATAAGCAAACTATGGCTGACGCCAGAAAGGAGGAGAAGGAATCTTTGCTGATGGATCGCATGCTTAATGCCGATGAGGTGGCCACCCTTTTATCAACCACTCCTCGAAGTTTGCGCCGATGGGATGAAGAAGGGTATTTGAAATCGATACGTATTGGCGGAGTTAACAAGTGGAGATACCGGGATGTTCTTCGACTTATGAATGGCGGAGAGCCTGTTAAAAAATGACGAATGGTGCATATGTGGTGCAATGCCGCAAAAATAAAAAGGTTAACAGCTTATAATTTAGCTTGTTAACCTTTTTATTTGTACCCCCTCAGGGGCTCGAACCCTGGACCCCAACATTAAGAGTGTCGTGCTCTACCAACTGAGCTAAAGAGGCATCAATCGTTATCCGATTGCGAGTGCAAAGGTAGCTATAATTTTTTTATCTCCAAAAATTTTGCCGGAAAAATTTCACTGCGATTCCGCTTTTTCCGTTTCAAAGGGTTATTCCAGCACCAGTTTGTCGCTGTTCCATTCGCCGCCCGCATCGGGGTAGATGAACGGCCGCGTATCGTCGAAACGCTTCATATTCAGATAGCTTTCGTAGAGGTTGATGCCGTTGGACGATTTCACGGCCAGCGAGAACGCCACTACCGAAGGGTGGCGCTTGGTCGTATGGTAGCTGTTCTCCGTGCGTTCGAGGTAGGCTCCGAGCCATTCCGGAGCGTTGGACGGATTGCCGCCCCGGCGGCGCGAATCCCCGCTGCGGCGGGTGTCGATCGGGGCCTGCGCGATTACGTAGAGTCCCTGCATGTCGCAGAAATTTAGCAGTGATTCGGGTACGGGACCCGGAAGCAGTTTGAGCGTGTTGTATCCCTGTTCGCGGAGTGCGGCGATTTCGTTCTCGGTGATCGAGGCGGGCACTTCGCGCACGCGCAGCGTCACGGGCTGTCCGTTCACCGACATCCGGCCGTCGTGCATCTCCACCGCGCGGAATCCGGGACGGAATTCGAGGAACTCGACATAGCGGCCTTCGTGCTGGGTTTTGAGCCGCAGCGTGTACTGCGTGGGCAGTTCGGCGCACCACAGCATGTTCAGGGGAATGCGGGTCAGAAAACGCAGCGTATCTTCGCGCCGCATGTCGAGGGTGAAATCCTTGTGGCCTGCGGCGGCACGTTCGCCCGTCGGGTCGAGCAGTTCGTAGTGGATGCGCGACGTGCGCGGATTGAGGGCGTCGCTTTTCAGCACGACGGCCACCTCGGCCGTGGCGCTGCCGTCCTCGGCGAGCCGGGTCCGGGTAATGACATCGCGGATATGCAGCGTCGGCTGGCTCATCACCCAGGCCCCTCCGATGGCGGGCCGGGGCGCCTCTTTCCAGCTTTCGAGCGGCGCCGTGGGGGAGGGTTGCGCGACGACGATTTCGAGCGAGTTCCGTCCCTCCTTCGTCAGCTTGGTCAGGTTGAATTCCGCCGGAGTGTTGCCGTCGGCGTTGCAGGCTGCCGGACGGCCGTTCACGCGCAGTTCGTAGTCGCCCGAGGCCCATCCCAGATGGAAAAGAACCTGCCGGTTGGCCCATGCGAAGGGCACGGTGAAATCGGTCGAGAAGACGTTGCCGTCGAGACTCCACTCCGTCAGCCGCGTGAAATAGCGGTTGTCGCCGCCGTCGGACGCCGTGGCCGCTTCGGCCGAGGGGTATGCGAGCAGTTCGCCGCGGGGCAGTTCGCGTCCGTGCGTGGGCACATACTCCTGGGCGAAGAGTCCGCAGAGGGAAAAAAGCGCTATGGTCGAAAGGATAGTCCGCATAAGTTCGTATATTTGTCCTGCGTAAAGTTACGGAAATTTTTCGATACTGCGATGTCCGAGCTGCCTAAACTCAATTTTCCGGCCATCCGGCTGCGTGCCCGCCGCCGTGGCGACGCTGTGGAGGTGTGGGATGCCCTGCGGGGAATCTATCTCGTGCTGACGCCCGAAGAGTGGGTGCGGCAGCACCTGATCGCCTATCTCGTTTCGCACTGCGGGGTGCTGCCCAAGCGCGTCGTTCAGGAGTATGCCGTGGCGCTCAACGGGCAGCCCCAGCGGGCCGACGTGGTGGTCGTGGGCGACCGGGCCGAGCCGCTGCTGCTGGCCGAGTGCAAGGCTCCGGGCATCCCCGTCGGGCGGCAGACGCTCGCGCAGGCCGTGCGTTACAATTCGGTGCTCGGCGCCCGTTACATCATCCTCACCAACGGCCTCCGGCACTATTGCTGCGAGTGCCGCGACGGCGGATACGTCCAGCTCGACGGATTCCCGGACCTCTCCGGAGAGCCCTCCCGCCCGTAGCCCGCAAACCCGCTCAGAGGTTCTTGAAATTCTTGTCGATATACCCCTGGAAAGCCTCTTTGTAATTCTCGCCGATCGGCACGTATTCCGTGTCGCTCAGGAAGATGCGCCCCTTGACGTAGGCTTTGATCATGCGCAGGTTGACGATATACGAGCGGTGTACGCGCATGAACAGTTCCGAGGGCAGCGCCGCTTCCATGTTTTTGAGCCGGAACAGCGTGGTGATGGTCGAGCCGTCGATGAGGTGCATGCGCACGTATTCGCCTTCGCTTTCGAGGTAGACGATGTCCGATATTTTCACCAGCGACACCTTGTAGTCGGCCTTGACGGAGATGTATTCCTTGTCCTTGGGCAGCGCTTCCGATTCGCCCTCCTGGGGCGTGCGCTGGTTGTGGCGCAGTTCGTAGAGCGAGTTGGCCTTGGCGGCCGATCGGTTGAAGTCGGCGAATCCGAAGGGTTTGAGCAGGTAGTCCACGGCGTCGAGCTTGAAGCCCTCGACGGCGTATTCCGAATAGGCCGTCGTGAAGATGATCATCGGGCGTTCGATCAGCCCGCGGACGAAGTCCACACCGTTCAGGTCGGGCATGTTGATGTCCACGAAGATCAGGTCCACGCTCTGTCCGGTCAGCATCTGCTGCGCTTCGAGGGCGTTGTTGAACGTTGCCGCGAGTTCCAGATAGGGAATCTTCGAGATATAGTTTGTCAACTGACGCAGAGCCAGCGGCTCGTCGTCGATGGCGATACATTTAAGCATTGAGCGTCGGGATTACGAGTTTTACGGTATAGGTCTGCTCCTCCTCGCGGATGTCGAGCGTGTAGTTTTTTTCGCCGTAGATCAGGGCCAGGCGCTTGCGGACGTTTTCCAGCCCGATGCCGGCCTGTTTGGCTGCGGCAGCCGGGTGGCGGCTGTTCGAGAGCGTGCCGGTGACCGTCTTGTCGGCATATTCGATCCGCAGGTGGATGAACGACGGACGGTTGTAGCTGATGCCGTGCTTGAAGGCGTTCTCGACGAACACGATCAGCAGCAGCGGGGGGATCGACTGCGTCCGGCGTTCCGAATTGCGCGAATAGCGGCTCATTCCGGCCATGGCATTGACCGACAATTTGTTCCAGAACGTTTTGTTGAAGACCAACAACCCTTCGAGGTTGGTTGACACATAGTTCGTGTTGAAATTCTTCATGCTCCCGAGCGGGTCACGCAGGGCACCGAGATTATTGAACTCCGTCCCGTTCCACCAATAGGCATCCATACCGAACTTGCCCATGAATTTCAGGTAGGAAGTGAATTTCAACTCCAGGTTCATCGAACCGTTCACCCGATCGCGGACATCCTTGTTCGTGTTCTCATAAATGTTCCAGTAGGGGTTGTATCCGCGTTCGCCGATGGGTATCGTTTCATTTCCCTCGGCATCCTTGTAGTTTTTCAACATGTCGATCGACAGATCGCGCGGCAGGGTGGTAAAGGCATAAATCGGATTACGGTCGGAACCGTTCATGTACTGCCGGTTCTTGACCTGTTCGCGGGAATAGGTCACCTTCGTATCGAGGGTCACCCATTTGGCTACGGTATTGAACACCCTCACATTGAGGGCATTCCGGTCGTTGCGGTTGATACCGTGCACCACA
>ERZ773139.338-NODE-338-length-65912-cov-11.506127_pt1 | contig 65912 bp, 76 predicted proteins | sample MGYA00580854_ERZ773139 | MGnify/ENA primary metagenome ERZ773139 (study PRJEB29015, sample SAMEA2737809) | human gut metagenome | biome: human gut; feature: human-associated habitat; material: faeces | place: China | collected 2012 ...
TAACAGCGGCTTATAGCCGCAGAGCAAACTACCGGCTTAGCCGGTAGTTATGATTTAAGCATATTTATTTCGTTCTAAGCGCAAAGCGCGAAGAATCCGTATTTCTTTAAAAGGGAAGCGGATTGCCACAGTCGTTTACACGGCCTCGCAATGACAGGTGTGACGGTTTGCCACGTATTTTACGGTGGTTGCAGTAACCAAACGGCTTGTCATTCTGAGCGCAAAGCGCGAAAGAATCCGTATTTCTTTAAAAGGGAAGCGGATTGCCACAGTCGTTTATACGGTCTCGCAATGACAGGTGTGACGGTTTGCCGCGTATTTTACGGTGGTTGCAGTAACCAAACGGCTTGTCATTCTGAGCGCAAAGCGCGAAAGAATCCGTATTTCCTTAAAAGAGGAACGGATTGCCACAGCCGTTTACACGGCTTCGCAATGACAGGGGTGTGGAAAACGTATTCCGCGCGCCTTTCGGCGCTCGCAATGACAGCTATATAAGCAAACAAAAAACTAAGCCTTCCGCTCTTATTTTATTGCAAAACCGTAACATTTTTAAATAAAACGCAAAATCCCGTTCTCTCGTCCTTTGCGGATATCGGAAGCCCTGTAGCGCCCAAATACATACGGTATTTTAATTTTTCACCGTTGCTTTCGGTATAATAGCAGTCGTTTTCGGCTGTAACCTCGGCGTTTTCACCGGCGGCGTCGTTTAATATTTTATAAAGGTAAGAGCAGGCAATTCCGTCGGGAACCGAAGAAATATCGTACTTATATTCAAGTCCGTTATATTTTGCCGTAACGCCGCTTTCGCCGAAATGCAGCATAAGACCGTTTAATGTGCCGGGTGCGGTAAAGGCAATATCAGTATCGCCGTTTTTGCTTACTGTTACAAGCGCGATATAGCTTTCGTTATAGTATGTAAGCTCTGCCGTAAAGCTTATTCCCCTTGTTACGGGGGTAATATGCGCGGCTTTACTGCAAGAGCAGAATACGGCAATAACGCTTAAAACCGTAATAAGCAAAAAAGTTTTTTTCAAACAGAAGCGCTCCTTTTAAAGCTCCTCGATAATATCGGTCGGCAGCATAGCGCGTTCGCCGCGGCGAAGCGCCGCTTTATCGCCTGCTTCGCCGTGCAGATAAACGGCGTACTTTGCGGCGCTTTCGGGCGAAAAGCCTTGGGCTAAAAGCGAAACCGTAATACCCGAAAGCACGTCGCCGCTGCCGCCGCAAGCCATACCGGGGTTTCCCGTAAGATTAAATGTTATTTCACCGTTCGGCAAGGCTATTATCGTGTTTGCGCCCTTAAGCACCAATATGCAGCCGTATTCTTTTGCAAAGCCGCGTGCAATGCTTACACGGTCTGCTTCAACCTCTTTGGCGGTAACGCCCAAAAGCCTTGCCATTTCACCGGGGTGCGGCGTTAATATAACGGGAGCTTTTGTGTTTTTAATAATATCTATGCTGTTTGCAATCACGTTTATGCCATCGGCGTCTATCACAATAGGAATTTCGGCGGTTTTAAGCAGCTCCTTAACCAAATATTCTGTTTCGTCGTTATTGCCGCTGCCGGAGCCTGCAAGCACGGCGTCGGCTTTGTTAAGCAATGCTTTTATATTTAAATCCGCAGTGCCGTTTTGCTTTATCGGAACGCACACTGCCTCAGGTACGGCAGCGGTAAACGGCGCGTATATGCTCTCGCTTAATACAGCCTTTGCTATTCCTACTCCGCTTCTAAGCGCGGCGCGCGCCGCAAGCACAGCAGCTCCCGTATAGCCGTAGCTGCCGCAAAACAGCAAAGCCGTACCGTAGATTCCCTTGTGGGAATTATGCCTTCGCTTTTTAAATTCGGGCTTTTGCGTTGCTGAAAATGTGCTGCCGATAGGCTTTACGCCTATATCCGCAACCAATACCTCGCCGCAGTAATCCGAGCCTTCGGGCAGAACAAAGCATGGCTTTAGGGCTATAAACGTAACGGTAAGGTCGGCGCAAAACGCCGCGCCCAATACCCTGCCTGTATCCGCCTCTACGCCCGACGGAATATCTACGGCAATTTTTACGGCGTTTAGGGAGTTGACTTTATTTATAAGCTTTTCGGCGTTTTCGTTAAGTTTCCTGTTAAGGCCTATTCCGAAAAGCGCGTCTATGACAATATCGCAGTTTTCCGTTTCAAGGCGCTCACTTACGTTAACCGCCCCCAATTTTCCGTAAAAAAAGGCGGCGTTTTCCGTTTTAGGCGCGCCGAACGGCGTTACAACGCTTACGGCGGCGCCGTTTTCGCTTAATTCCTTTGCGATAACAAAGCCGTCGCCCCCATTGTTTCCGCTGCCGCAAAGCACGGTTATGCGCTTATTTAAAACACTGTATTTTTGCATTATAATTTCAGCGGCGGCGCGGCCTGCGTTAAGCATAAGCTCTTTTAAAGAAAAAGCGCCGCTTTTAACGGCGTTTTCCTCCGATTCTCTTATAAGCTCGGCATTAAGTATCATACCTTAAAACTCCCTTACTTAAAGGCGCTGTTTGCTATAAATTTAGGCACAAACTTTACAATTGCGCCGCGCACACGCTCGTCCGGTGCAAAGATAAGATAAGAAGTGCCCTTACCCTCGGTAGAGGAAACCATAAGATACGCCTCAGGGTCGTTTAAATTGCAGGCGGTAACAATTTCCTTTGAATTGACCGAGGAAAGAAGACCTTGATTAAATTTTTCAAGCCTTGAAACGGTGGCAAGCTCAAACGAAAGCACGCGCTTTCTTGAGCTTTTATTTATAATTTTATCAATATCCATGGTTCCGTTGGTTACAATATATTCATACTCTACATTAAAGCGGCAGCTTAGCTTAAAGGCTCCGAAAAGCGCGCCCGCTATAAGTAAAAATGAAAAAGAACCTAAATATCCCATAAACAGCACAAGCAAAAAGCATATTATAAATGCAAGCAGCCAAATGCCGGTTATTGCGGCAATATCCTTGCCTGATTTTTTTACCGCTGTTATTTGTTCAAAAAACGTATCCATGTCATATCTCCTCAAATAAAGTAATATAATTACACATACATTATATACCAAAATGTATTGTACTTGCAATATTTTTTGTTTTGTTATATAATAAATTTACCTTTTATTAACAAGTGAGGTGCTTAAATTGCATATTAAAGACGGATTTACGGTTAAAAACCTGCAGGGTCAGATGACGGTTGTTGCGGAAAAGGGAATTGACAATACCATTGTGTTAACCGAAACGGCGTTGTTTTTATGGAAAATGCTTGAGAACGGAAACCCCACAAAAAGCGAGATGTTAAACGCGCTGCTTGATAATTTTGAAATTTCAACGGTATTGGCGCTCGGAGATATAGACGTATTTCTAAGAACGATGAGGGAAAACGGAATAATTGAGGAATGAAAAAGGAAAACAATAAGGCAACCTTAAAATGGATATATGCCCGTACAAAAAGGTTCTTGCCCGCGGTTGCGGTAACATCTTTAATTTCCGCGTTTACGGCGGTAAGCTATGTGTTGCTTGCGCTTATTACAAAGCGTGTGCTCGATATTGCAACAAAGGACGCCGCCGGCAGTCTTGCGGCGGCGGGAACCGCGCTTTTTGCCGTAATTGCGGTGCAGGTGATATTAAGCGCCTGTCAGTCGCTTTTAAACGCATATGTAAACGGAAGGCTTACGCTTTCGCTTCGCAGCTATCTTTTTACACTGATATGCCGCAAAAGATATTCGCAGATTTCACGCTATCACTCAGGCGATATATTAAACCGCCTTACCTCCGATGTCGACGTGGTTGTATCAAGCTCGGTCTCGATTATACCGAGCGTTGTTTCAACCGTTGCAAAAATAACGGCGGGCATCGGCGCAATGATTTTTATGAATCCGATAATCGCGGCGGTGATATTGGTTTTGGGAATTACCGTTCCCGCAATAGGCAGGGCAATAAACAAAAAGTATAAATATATGCATAAGGAGTGTCAGCGAACCGAGGGTAAAACGCGCTCGTTTATGCAGGAATGCTTTGAAAACATAGTGGTTATTAAATCCTTTGCAAGCGAAAAGCCGTTTGTTAAAAGGCTTACCGTGTTTATGGAGGATAATTTCCGCCTTAAAATAAAAAGAACGGGAATTTCTGTTTTGGCTTCTATATGCCTTTATACGTTTTTTACCGCAGGCTATTATGCGGTGCTTTTGTGGGGAGCGGGCGGTCTTGCCGCAGGCACGCTTACATACGGTACGCTTATGGCGTTTTTACAGCTTATTTCGCAGCTCAGGGCGCCGCTGCAAAACGTTTCGGGAATACTGCCGCAGTATTATTCCGCCTTAGCCTCTGCGGAAAGGCTTATTGAACTTGAAAAAACCGAAGACGAAAAGCCGCCGCTTGAAAAGGAAAGCGCGGACAGGCTTAAGGATAATTTTGAAAGCCTTGAAATAAACGGGCTTTGCTTCGGCTACGGCAGAGAGGCTGTAATTGAAAACTGCAGCTTTAAAATAGAAAAAAATAAAATAACCGCTGTAACAGGAGAATCCGGCAGCGGCAAAAGTACTTTGTTTAAGCTTATTTTAGGGCTTTATTCGCCCACTGCCGGCAGTATTACCGTAAACGGCAAAATCCCTGTCGACGCTTCTGTCCGCGGGCTTTTTGCATATGTTCCGCAGGGTAATATGGTGCTTTCGGGCACGGTTAAGGATAACATAACCCTTTGTAACCCTGACGTTGACGAAGAAAGGCTTATAAACGCGGCAAAGGCGGCAGAAATATACGACTATATTTCGTCGCTGCCCGATGGGTTTGATACGGTGCTCTCCGAGCGCGGCGCAGGCCTTTCGGAGGGGCAGATACAGCGCATATCGATAGCGCGCGCACTGCTTACCGAAGCGCCGGTCTTACTGCTCGACGAGGCGACAAGCGCCCTTGATGAGACTACCGAAACGCGCGTGCTTGAAAATATTAAGGCTATGAGCGCTAAAACGGTTGTATTTATAACCCACCGCAATACAAGCCTTAAGGTATGCGACCGCATAATACGGGTTGAAAATAAAAAATTCTTTACAGTCGAAACCCGTTCGTAGTTTTTTAAAAGGAAAGACAGTGTGAAAAAATCAGAGCTTTTATCCGAAGTTTTTAATATTTATGATGTTGTTAATGTTCTTTCAAGAAAAAACGGTGGTGAAATTATACGCCTCAGACATAAAGAACTAGGAAATGAATTAGTCCTTCGCAACTATTCGGCGGTAATTTTGCCTTACTGTAAATTAAAGGGCGTGGTATGCTGCAATCTCCCCACGGTCTTTGATACGGCTGAATTTGAGGACGGTCAAATAGTTTTTGAGGAGTTTATTGACGGCGTTACGACAGCAGAGGTTTTAGAACAGGGTAATTATACATACCGCGGAGCCATAAGAATTATTACCGGAATATGCAATGCATTGCTTACACTTCGCGATTTTAATATAGTGCACCGTGATATTAAGCCGGAAAACATTATGGTTACAAAAAACGGCGGAGTAAAGCTTATAGACCTTAACGCCGCACGGATATACTGTGATGAAAAACAAAAAGATACCGTTATTTTAGGTACGGTGGGCTATGCACCGCCTGAGCAATACGGTATTTCACAAAGTGATGAAAAAAGTGATATTTATTCGTTGGGTGTTCTTCTTAACGTGATGCTTACGGGAGCACACCCAAGCCGCAGGCTTGCCAAAGGAAAAGCCGGCAGGATAGTATTGAAATGCACCCAAATCGACCCAAACAGCCGTTTCCGAAGTATTGAAGAACTGGTTATGAAATTATAAAAACCTATGACATACTTGTTTCTAAGATGTCATAGGTTTTTTGGCTATGTGGTATTTTTATTCAAATAAGTTAAGTTTTAATCTTATAAATAATAACATCAATAATAATATCTTGAAGATTGCGTTGCATACAGTATTCCGAAAGTATTAAAATCACTGCTTTCTTCAAGAACGGTGTAGCCTTTATAATCCCACGAATCATCGAAATACATCAATATTTTTATCGCATCTATATCTTCGGTTATAAGATATTTAAAATCGGGATTCGAACAAACATCTCCGTGGACGGTTAAAATATATGAGGTTGCGAGATAATCCGCAAATTTGCTGTCTTCTATGGCTTCGCTTGCACTACTGTCTAAATTGTATCTTCCTTCGCTGTATCTTTCGTATGTGAGTTCTTGATTTGTAACACAGGTGTTTATAAGTTGACGCAAATTTATGTTATACACACCGCCGACATTATAGTTGAGTTTATTAAAGGCACTGTTTAAGGTCTCAGAGCTTATTTCGGGAATATACGGTGCATACTTTTGGCTTTTTATAGTAAATGTAATTGAGTTGCTAAAATCTTCTGAATCTGTTTGTTCTGACTTTCTCCAAATGATTTCATAATTCACGTCATTCATATCAAATATTATACTTTTATAGTCAGTTCCCTCTTCGTTTACGGAAACTTTTTTTCCGGTGGCTCTTGAGTAATACCTTGCTAAGTCAACCATTCTTTCGCTTATATCTTTATTTTTTTCAAAATGAAAACCATAGAGTTCATAAAGAACTTTATATTCATTAAAATATATATTTGTTAAAGTTAACTCCACATTATCGTCACCAAATATTTTGTTATATAAAGCTTTCATAGAATCTGATTCGTCTAAACCGTATGCCACCAAAAAATAATCTTTTTCGTATTTTCGGAAATCTTTTTCTTCCAAACTGGTTTCTGTGCAAAAACCGAGCTTATTGAATTCATCAAAGCTCATTCCCATTTTTATGTCTTCGGGCAGGGCAGGGTGCGTTTTCATATTTATAAATTTGTAAACCTTTACCCCTGAAAATATAACCACGACAGCAGCTAAAACACATAATACCGGCACCAATACTTTTTTGAGGCTTTTGTTTTTAACGTTTTCTTCTGCTACAGGCAGTTTCTCTTTTTCTTCAATAAATGAATTTTCCAAACGGGAGTTTATATACTGTTGCGTAATTGCGCTTACATTTTCATTTGCTCTTCGTATTGTGCTTATCAAAACTAAATCATTCTCGCTTATTCCGTCGGGTATGTTTTCAGCTGGGTAAAATTCTGCATTGCAGAATTTTCCTATATCTAAGCTGTTAAGCTCCGCGTCGGTTGTTGTGACAGCGGTTGCAGTTATTCTGCAAATATATCTATTAGATTCACCCTCCTCAGCCGTAGTGTTTCTTACCCAAACCAAATCGCCTATTTCAAAATTGTCAATAGCTGAGTTTGCGTTTTGATAGGCATTTTTTTCTTCTTCCTTGCTCTTATCGCTTGCCCAACCTATACCCAAAATACCTTTACTTTTACAGATGTCAAACTTTTTCTTCGTGTCAGCAGCGGTTGAATTAGCTCTGTTGTCCTTTAAATTCATTATCCATACATTCATTTTCTTTTCCCCTTTAAATTATTACTAAGGCTTTAAACTTCCACCTTAAGCTTTACCGTTGTATTAGCTCCGCACTCATCACAATAATAGCTTTTGGTTTTAGGATAATTAGGTGATGCAGAGCTTATTTCAAGGCTTTGCGATACTGTATGACAGCTACGGCACACGGGATAATACGATACAGAAACTACATTATTGGAAAATAAGCCTGCATTATGAACAAGGCAGTTTTGTACCTTTAAAATATCCAACTCCTTATATGTATACCAAGAGTTTGCTCTTATGCCGCCGGACGATTCTGATATTGTAGAATTGCCGCAATTCTTCAAAACAGCCAACAGCAAAATTACAGCTATAACGGGGATTGAGATTTTTTTGTAATCCCTTTTTACAACCGTGCCGCTCGGTTGAATTGTATTTTTCAATATTTCTCACCTGCCTTATATCAATACCGTTATGATTTTAATTTACCATAAATAATGCTTATTGTCAACTTTTACTGCTTATAGTTTATTCATAATTACTGCTTATTGAATTAAAATATAATCAAAAGCAGTGAGGTGAATACCGTATTGGATAAAGTTATTGATTACGCCGCATTGGGCGAAAGAATACGCCTTGCAAGAAAAAGCAAGGGCTTAAGCCAAGAAAAGCTGAGCGAGATTTGCTCTGTTTCAGCCGCACATATCGGGCATATTGAGCGTGGTACGCGCATACCGTCGCTTGAAACGCTTTTTAAGATATCCAAAGAGCTTAATGTGAGTATGGACTACCTTTTCTTTGATTCGCAAAATGATATAAGCGGCGTGTTTAAGAGCATATATGCTCAGCTTGAGGGCAAAAGTGAAGAGAAAACAAAGGTTTTTTTATCTGCAGTGAAAGCGCTTGCTGATAAAATCGACGATCTTTAACCCACAAGAGTATTATAGTTTCTTTGAAGGTGTTTGTCCTAAGCACAGAGCTTAATTTTGAAATTTTTTCCTAATTATTGACTGTAAGCATTATTTATGGTAAAATTTTATCAAAACGCTTGTTAAAAGGTGTTGTGGAATGAAAAAAGATACCTCCGAAATGCTTTCGGAACTAAAAAACTGTTCGGATTTCAAAGATTTTTTAGATACAAACAAAGATAATATAACAAAAACAGAGCTCAGCGATAGTCTTGAAGCTCTGCTAAAAAAATACGGCATAAAAAAGTCCGAGGCTGTTAAGGCTTCGGAATTAAATGAAATTTATGCTTATCAGATATTTGCAGGAAGCCGAAAGCCCGAACGTTCAAAGCTGTTATGTATCGCGATAGGCATGGGCTTGCCGCTTGAAGAGGTGCAAAAACTTTTGCGTTCTTCAGGTTATGCGCCGCTTTATGTAAAAATTCCGTTTGACTGTATAGTGGCATTCGGTATTTATAAAGAATATAATCTTATAAAAATTAATGATATGCTTTATGAATACGGTTTTGACACGTTGGGGTAATATAAAATGAAAAAATGTCCGTACTGTTCAGCAGAGCTTTTAGACAATGCCGAATTTTGCCTTTACTGTATGCGACCGCTTGATAAAAAGCATATCATAGATCATAAACTCAGGAAACCGCGTTTTAAATTTGCCGTAATCGGAGTCACAGTAATTATACTTACAATCGGCATTTTTTCCTTTATTACTGTGAGAATCGGATACAGATTAAAGCAAAGGGATATTTTAAATAATGAAAGCATTTCAGAGGCTTTTTTGCCGAATACCGGAAATTTTAAGCTTAACGGCGAAATTACCGGCAACAATTACGGTAGTCGCAATACCGAAAACGATAAATTCAGTGCTGTAAAAAATGAAGAAAACTCAAAGGATACCACAACAAAATATACAGAGGCTGATAGTATTTCAACATCTGTTTCCTCGGTGAGCGATGCTAATTCTTCTGCAAGCTCAGGTAATAACTCAAAATCAGAAAAATCAGAAGATTCCGGTTCTTCGGTTTCGGGTGTAGTACCAAGCTCAGATATTTCCGAGGGGCAGTCTGCAAATTCAAGCTCCGGTGAACAATCACAGGAAACGTTGCAAATATGGTTAACACGGAATGTTGACGGCGGTGTGGAGATTACTGGTATTAAAACTTATAATTCAACCGGACATTATGAGATACCGCCGCAGATAAACGGTAAAAATGTTGTAGGCATAGGACAGCGTGCTTTCAAATATGAAAAAACGCTTAAAAGTATTATTTTACCTGAAACAATAACATATATAGAAGAGCAGGCATTTGCAGGCTGTAATGCGCTTAGTGAGATTGTTATACCGAAAAATGTTACAAGAATCGGCGTTAATGCATTTATGCCATCTAATACTCTTTCTGATATTTATATTGCTTCTGATTTTATAAGCATTTCCTCCAATGCATTTTCAGATATCTATAATCGCAGCTGCAGCCTTACAATACATGCTTCTGCTACAGTAATGGATGAGGCACGGGCAAAAGCTTTGTGGTCAGCAGATTATGAGGAATGGAACGGTTGATTTCAACTTTTAAAATATTGTTTAGGGCTAATTTTGCCGCCTTGAAATGACGGCAATTTTTTATACCCTATAATCCGCATATCATACGTTCAAGCTCCTTTGCCGCTATGCTAAGCGGTTTATCCTTTCTTTTAATAACCGCTATACTGCGTTCGGGTATTGTTTCCTTAAGGTCTATAATTGCGGCGTTATTGCTGCATTTCACAAATTCCTTCGGTACAAAGCCTATACCGAGGTCCGCCTCTACAAGGGGCAGTATCTGGTCGGCGGTAAAGGCTTCAATATCGGGCTTAAAGGCAAGCCCGTAATCGGCAAAAAGACCCGAATAAAAGGAAAACGACATTGTATCGCTCCCTAATGAAATTAAGGGGAATTTTACCAATTCGGCAAGCGAGACCTTTTTACCTAAAAGCCCTGAAAAAAACGGCGAACATACCGCAACCTCGTTTACGGAGCCGACCTTTTTTGCCGTGAGCGACGGTGAGCCTGCGGCGGGCGCGGTTACTACCGCAATATCGGCGGCGCCGTCCTTTAAGGCGGCAACGGCCTGCGGCGTTGTGTGATTGCTTACCCTTATGTGTATATTCGGGTACAGCGTGCGGTATTTTTTTAAAACAGGCAGCAGCAGGCATCTCAGAGCTACCTCGCTTGCGGCAATGTATACGCTGCCGCCGTTTAAGCTGCGGCTTTCGGATATTTCCTCCTCCGCCGCTTCAATATGCTCAAATGCGGCGCTTATATGCCTGTAAAGCTTTTCCCCCTCAGGCGTAAGCTTCATTCCGCGGTTATTCCGCGTGAAAAGCGGGCAGCCGAGCGAATTTTCTAAATTCTTTATTATCCGTGTAAGGTTCGGTTGGTTATTTATAAGCAGCTTTGCCGCTTTGGTTATGTTACCGTATTTTGCAATATAATAGAATACTTTGTAATAATCGTAGCTTATATTCACTTTATCCCTCTTTGCAATATCATTATCGTATTGCAAATATATGTATTATGTATTTTACATATATTTGTAAAACAATTATAATATTAAGGCTTGGAAAAGTCAATATGTATGAACGCTTAAAAGGGGACGAGTTTTATGGCAGATTGTTTTGAAGCCGCAATGTGCGTTATGCTTGATACGGCCGTATTCTTTATAATGCTTAATATAATTAAGAATAACGGTAAAAATGAAACGCTCGGTCGTTTTGCGGCATTGACCTTCGGCACGGGCTTTTTAACAGGGCTTGCGGAAAAATTTATTTCGGGCGGCAGCGCTGTTATTATATGCCTTTACGCGCTTGGTTTTATGCTTTCGTATGCGGCGTTTGTTTTTTCGGTTCCGGAAAAGAGGAAACGCAATGATTGCCGTTAAGCCCTTTAAGGGGCAAATGTCGGACAGCTTTCGCGCCGCCGTTTTTATAATACTGTCGGGCGGCTTTCAGGACGCATATACCTACACCTGCCGCGGCGAGGTTTTTGCCAATGCCCAAACGGGTAATATTGTGCTTTTAAGCACGGCGTTTTTCCGTTCGGAATGGGGCACCGTATTAAAATATCTTGTGCCGGTTGTTTCTTTTCTTATAGGAACGGCGGCGGCTGAATTTATACACATTAAGCTTAAATGCTATGAAAAAATACATTGGCGGCAAATAATTCTGTTTTGCGAGATTGTGCTGCTTTTTGCCGTAGGCTTTATACCCAAAGCCGCAGAGCCGCTTGCAAACGCATTGGTTTCTTTTGTTTGTGCGCTGCAGGTGCAGACCTTTCATAAGGTAAGGGGGCACGCCTATGCCAGCACGATGTGCATAGGAAATATGCGTGCGGGAACAGAGGCTATGTGCGCGTATTTAAGAACAAGGGATAAGGAAATACTTAAAAAATCGCTTACATATTTCGGTGTTATCTTTGTTTTTGCAATAGGCGCGGCGTTTGGCAGTATTGTAACGCTTATTTTAAATTACAGGGCGGTTCTGGTTTGCTGCGCGCTGCTTTCGGTAAGCTTTTTTATGATGTTTGTGCCTGAAAAAAAGCCCTGATTTACTCTGTGAAAAGTTTAACAATTTTGTTGTTTTAAAAAGACTGATATTTGTATAAAAAAATGCTTGACTTTATTATATAAAAGCACTAAAATTAGACAATAAAATCAGGTAGGGGGTATGCTTTTTGGCGGCAGGTATAATAGCGGCGGTTTTCGGCGCGGCCGAGGCGGTTTTGCTTAAAAAAACGCTTGGCTTTTTTACTTCGGGCGAATATACCGCTGCGGTTGCGTTTGCCTTAATAAAGCTTTTGCTTTACGGTGCTGCGCTTCCTGTACTGGTGTTTTTGTTTCCGGCGCATATTATAGAGTGTGTTATAGGCTATGCGGTCGGTTTACCCCTATCGGTTATGTTTTTCTTTATATTAAATACAATAAACGCCGGCAAGGCGTCTTCGGGAGATGGTAAAAACGAAAGCGGTAACAATAATTGAGTTTGCGTTTTCCGCGGTGCTTCTTGCGCTTGGAATTATAGGCTACTGCGCCGTACATTCCTATGTTAAGCACCACGGCGAAACAAAGCAGCTTAAAAAGCGTTCAAAGCTTTTGTTGGCAACGGCTGTTATTGCAGGGTGGTTTTTTATAGGCACGGCAATAACCTCTGTTTGGAACGGCAAGGGCGGCCTTAACGTTGAGTTTGAAATGTTCAGCGAGCGCACCGAAATATTCGGCTTTTCATTTGCAAAGACTACGGTGCTTTCCTGGGCGATTATAGCAATTGTTTTTGTGCTGTGCCTTGTTTTCAGGTTTTTGGTTTTTCCGCGTTTTGACCCGGAAAAGCCGAAAAACGCCTTTCAAAACGTAACGGAGCTTGCGGTTGAGGCTATGGACAGCTTTACAAAAAACACGGTGGGGGATTATTCAGGGGCGCTGGCGCCGTATATGTTCTCGCTTGCGGTATTTATGGTTTTTTCGGCGGCAAGCGAGTTGCTTGGGTACAGACCGCCGACATCTGACCTTATAATAACGCTTGCAATGGGTCTTATAACCTTTGCGCTTATAAATTTTTACGGAGTAAAGAAAAAGGGGCTTGCGGGCAGAATAAAATATCTTTCAAGTCCTACGCCGCTTATACTTCCGATGAAGATATTAAGTGACGTTGCGGTTCCGGTATCGCTTGCGTGCCGTCTTTTCGGTAATATGCTCGGCGGTATGATAGTTATGGACCTTTTAAAATCGGTTTTAGGCGGTTACGCTTCGGGTATACCGGCAGTGGCAGGGCTTTATTTCAACCTCTTCCACCCGCTTATACAAACATACATTTTCATTATATTATCGCTTACGTTTATTAACGAGGCAATTGAGTAGGAGGAATTTTAAATGACAGCAATAGGTGCAGGTTTGGCAATTTTAACGGCAATAGGCGCGGGTCTCGGAATGGGCATTGCAACAGGTAAGGCGGTTGAAGCGGTGGCGCGTCAGCCCGAAGCTTCGGGTAAAATAAACGCTATACTGCTTTTGGGCTGCGCATTGGCGGAGTCAACGGCTATATATGCGTTCGTTGTAGCGCTTATTTTGGCGTCTAAAGTTTGATTGAACGGAGATTAAGCTATGGAAGGTCTTGTAATATCAGACGCCGTTAAGGACCTGATAATAAATATTGTAAACATTATTGTTTTGTTTGTTATTGTAAAAACCCTTGCGTATAAGCCGGTTAAAAAGTTTCTTGACGACAGAAAGGCAAAAATCGAGAAGCAGTTAAACGACGCAGCCGAGGCTCAAAAGCAGGCTGACGAAAAGGCGCAGAGGTATGAGGGCCTTATTTCAGACAGCAAGAAGGAATGTGCCGAGCTTAAGGTAAAAGCCGAGCGCGAGGCCAAGGAAAGCGCAGACGCTATTTTGGCAAACGCCAAGGCGGACGCAGATAATATAACCGCCAAGGCGCGCGAGGACGCACAGCGCGAGCACGACGCAAAAATAGCCTCGGTAAAAGACGATATTACCGAGCTTGCCTTTGATATTTCAAGGCAGGTATTATCGCGCGAGGTAAGCGATGAAGACAATAAGCGCATTGCCGAAGGCTTTTTTAACGAGCGTTTATAAGGTGATTTAATGAAAACGGTTATAATTACGGCGGCTGATAATCTTTCAGACGCAACGTATAAATTGATTTGCGACGGCTTTAAGAAAAAAGTAGGCGGCGAGGCTCGGTTTGAACGTGTTACCGATAACGGCATAATCGGCGGATTTATTGCCGACGTTGACGGTGAAATATACGATTTAAGCATTTCCTCGCAGCTTAGCGAAATGCAAAAACAGATAAACTGATAAGGCGGTGACAGGGTTGCAGGATACCGAGCTTGAAAAGGTAAGCAGCTTTCTTAAAAAAAGAATATCCGAATTTGAGGTTAAGCCTATTGTTTACCGCCGCGGCAGGGTAGACAGCGTAGGCGACGGCGTTGTACGCATAAGCGGACTGCCCGACCGTCTTTACGGCGAGCTTTTGGAGTTTGACGGCGGCGTATACGGTATGGCGCTTGATTTAAGCGAGGACGGCGTAGGCGCCGTGCTTATGGATAACGCTGATACCGTAAACGTAGGGGACGGCGTTAAGGGTACGGGCGTCGTAGCGGACGTGCCCGTAGGCGGCGAGCTTATAGGCAGGGTTATAGACCCGATAGGCAGACCGCTTGACAGCAAGCCGCTTGAAGCTAAAAAGCATATGCCGTGCGAGAACAGCGCGCCTACCATTATGCAAAGAAGACCTGTTGACAAGCCGCTTGAGACGGGTATTATGGCTATTGACAGTATGATACCGATAGGCAGGGGTCAGCGCGAGCTTATTATAGGCGACAGACAAACGGGTAAAACCTCGATAGCGCTTGATACGATTATAAACCAAAAAAATTCAGACGTAATATGCATTTACTGCGCAATAGGACAAAAGGCTTCTAACATAGCGCAGATAACCGAAACGCTGCAAAAAGCAGGGGCTATGGAATACAGTCTTGTTGTTGCGGCTACCGCTTCGGACAGTCCCGCAATGCAGTATTTGGCGCCGTATGCCGCCTGCGCGGTTGCTGAGGGCTTTATGAAGGACGGCAGGGACGTGCTTGTTATATACGACGATCTTTCAAAGCACGCCGTGGCTTACCGTACCATGTCGCTGCTTTTACACAGACCGCCCGGACGCGAGGCGTACCCCGGCGACGTATTCTACCTTCACAGCCGTTTGCTTGAACGCAGCGCATGTATGAGTAAGGAATTGGGCGGCGGTAGTATTACGGCTATGCCTGTTATAGAAACTATGGGCGGAAATATTTCTGCTTATATTCCGACTAACGTTATTTCTATAACAGACGGTCAGATATACCTTGAAACAGAGCTGTTTCACAGTGGCGTAAGGCCTGCCGTAAACACGGGTCTTTCGGTTTCGCGTGTGGGCAGATCCGCCCAGCATAAGGCTATGCAAAGGGTTTCGGGTTCGCTTAGAATAGAGCTTTCGCAGTACCGCGAAATGGCAGTGTTTACACGCTTCGGCAGCGATGTGGACGATTCCACCGCAAGGCTTTTGAACAGGGGTCATATATTGACCGAGCTTTTAAAGCAGAAAAAAAGCAAGCCCTATTCGCTTTTTGAAGAGGTCGCATTGCTTTTTGCTTACCGTAACAGCATATTCGACGGTATTCCCGAAAGCGATATAAAGCCCTGCACCGAAAAAATGCTTGATTATCTTCATACAAACTGCACCGCCGCCGAAAACGCCGTTAAAGCAACGGGCGACCTTAGCGACGAAAGCGCCGAAAGGCTTAAAGAGGCGCTTAATCTTTTTAAGGAAAGCTATTTAAATGGAGAACATAAGTGAATTAAAGCAGCATCTGCACGCTGTGGAGCAAACAAGGCAGATATCAAACGCTATGTATCTGCTTTCCACCTCGCGTATGAAAAAGTCGATGCAGAACATTGAATACAATCTTTCTTATATGCGCCGGCTTCGCTCGACTATGAAGGACATTATATCAAAAACAAAGCACAATATGCTTACAGACCCGTTTATAGAGCTTACAGAGGGCGGCAAGGCGCTTTTCTTTGTAATAACTTCGGATAAAGGACTTTGCGGTGGCTATAATTCCGCGGTTGTTAATTCTGCGCTTGAAAAAATGCGCGATTTTGAAAAGCCGGTGCTTTATTCGTTAGGGCTCAAGGGTACCGAAATGTTTACCGCGCACGGTATTAAGCCTGACGGCTCTTGGTACGGCGCTTCGCAGCTGCCTTCGCTTCACCTTGCAAGCGAACTTGGCGAAAAAATGGTTGAGCTTTACGATAACAAAGAGGTAAGCGAGGTATATATAGTTTATACCGAGTATGTTAATTCAGCCGTGCAAAAGCCTGTGTGCAGGCGCGTTTTGCCGCTGCTGCGCCGCGATTTCGACGATGTTGAATATGAAAACAAATACGAAACCGAGGTTATTTACGAGCCGGATATTCAAACCGTGTTCGATCAGATGGTTCCGCAGTATATCGTGGGAATGATGTACGACGTAATAATGCAGTCCGCCGCAAGCGAAAACGCCGCAAGAATGACGGCAATGCAAAACGCAACCAAAAACGCCGATAAAATGACGGCAAAGCTTTCTGAGCAGATCAACGCTGTAAGACAGCTTGTTATTACCAATGAGATAACCGAAATAGCGGCGGCAACACAGGTTCAGGAAAACGGAGTATAGAAAGGGTGAGCCGAATGGAATATAAGGGAAAAATTGTTAAGATATCGGGTCCTGTAATAGACGTTCGATTTGAGGACAATGCAGTTCCGCCCATAAATTCTTTGCTTACGGTAACCGAATACGGCAAGCACGCCGAGGTTGCGGCGCACCTTGAAAACGGTCTTGTGCGCGCAATAGCCTTAGAGGCTACCGAGGGACTTCGCTGCAACCTTGCGGTTACATCGGACGGAAAGGGTATAGAGGTACCGGTAGGAGACGGCGTTATAGGCCGCGTGGTAGACGTACTCGGCAGACCGATAGATGAAAAGGGTCCCATAAAGGCAGATCATTATCTGCCTATTCACAGAAATGCGCCGCGCCTTTCAGAGCAAAAACCGGCTACCGAGCTGCTTGAAACGGGCATTAAGGTAATAGATTTGTTGGTGCCTTATGCCAAGGGCGGCAAGATCGGTCTTTTCGGCGGTGCGGGCGTAGGCAAGACCGTGCTTATAATGGAAATGATACACAACATAGCCGTTAATCACGGAGGCTATTCGGTGTTTACGGGCGTGGGTGAGCGCAGCCGCGAGGGCAACGAGCTTATACACGATATGGAAAACAGCGGTGTTATAGATAAATCCATTTTGGCTTTCGGGCAGATGAACGAGCCTTCGGGCAGCCGTATGCGTGTTGCTATGACAGGGCTTACAATGGCGGAATACTTAAGGGACGAAAAAAATCAGGACGTTCTTTTGTTTATAGATAATATTTACCGTTTCGTTCAGGCAGGCAACGAGGTAAGCGCTCTGCTTGGCAGACTGCCGAGCGCCGTCGGCTATCAGCCTACATTGGCGCAAGAGCTTGGCTCTATTGAGGAGAGAATTGCCTCTACCGATAAAGGCTCTATTACCTCGGTACAGGCGGTATATGTTCCGGCGGACGACCTTACCGATCCTGCGCCGGCAACAATATTTACTCACCTTGACGCTACAACCGTTCTTTCAAGAAGCATTGCCGAGCAGGGCATTTACCCCGCGGTTGATCCGCTTGAATCCTCAAGCCGCGTGTTAGAGCCTGAAATTGTGGGCGAAAAGCATTACAGTGTTGCGCGACGCGTGCAGGAATGCCTGCAGCGTTATGACGATTTAAAGGATATAATTGCAATACTCGGTATGGAGGAGCTGTCGGCAGACGACAGGCTTACCGTTTACCGTGCAAGGAAGATACAAAACTTTTTATCGCAGCCTATGAGCGTTGCAAAGGCGTATACCGGCGCCGAGGGGCGCTTTGTTCCGCTGAGCGATACTATCGAGGGCTTCCGCCAGATAGTAGACGGCGAGGCGGACGATATTCCCGAACTTGCTTTTTCAATGGTTGGTAATATAGAAGAGGCGCGCGAAAAGGCAAAAACGCTTTAACGGGAGACTGTTATGAGTGAGTTTTTATTTGAGATCATAACGCCGTCCAAACAGTTTTTCAAAGGTCAGGCAGAGCAGGTTATCTGCCAAACCACCGACGGTGAAATGGGCATTTTAAAGGGCCACGGTACTATGGTGGCTACGCTTACCATAGGCGAGATCAGAATTAAAACCGGCGGCGAATGGAAAAACGCATATATTTCGGGCGGATTTATGGAAGTAAGAAACGACGAGGTTTTGGTTTTTTCAAACTGCTGTGAATGGCCTGAAGAAATAGACGAGGCTAAGGCTGAAGAATCGCGCAGGAAGGCGGCAGAGCTTATGCTGCACGAGCAAAACGTGCGAGAGCATAGGCATAACGAAATAACCCTTGCGCGAGCTATGGCAAGGCTTAAGGTGAAAAAAGAATATAGAAACGTGAGGTAGGAGCAGCGCCGAAAGGCGCTGTGAGCGTGTCGAAAAAGTCGACACGCTCCCCTACGGGAATGCCGTTCGCTCGAAAATCAGAGATTTTCGGACTGCACTCTATCCCCGTGGGTACCACCCCAGTGCCCTTGAAAAACCGCTGAATAAGCGGTTTTTCGCTTACAAGGTGTTTTTTCGCCGCACGTGTCAGCGAAAAAACGTAAATGCGGCGTAAACGCCGCAAAAATAAAACTTGGGGTTTATCGACAGACTGGCAGCGCCGAAAGGCGCTGTTTTTTTATATTCTACGGTGTGTAGAGCGGCGGTAGAGATATTCTAACGCTTTGATTTATACGGTAGACAGGGTTCTAAAATGTTTTTATTTATACGGTTTAAAAAATACTGTATAATACTATACTAAAAGGGGTGGGAACGTTTGAACATACTTTATTGCGGCGATGAAAACGTATGCGGCGGAATATATTTATCCGCTGTGTCGGTTCGCAGGAATACCTGCTGCAGGCTTGATTTTTATATTTTAACCGCTTCGTTAAAAGATGAGCATAGGGCAATACCCGCCGAATTTGCCGAAAAGCTTAGTTCGGCGCTTTATACCGTCGGCAGGGAAATAAACGTGCATTTGCTTGACATAACGGATAAGTTTTTATCCTGCATGCCGCTGAGCAATATGGATACGCGCTTTACTCCGCTTTGTATGCTCAGGCTTTTTGCAGACGTACTGCCGCAAATTCCCGATAGAATCTTATACCTTGACGCAGACGTTTTGGCAAGAGACGATTTTGAAGACCTATATAACACGGATATGTCAGACGCAGAAATAGCGGGCGTGCCGGATAGATACGGCAAATGGTTTTTCGGAAATATATTAAAGCACGATTACTTAAATTCCGGCGTTTTGCTTATGAATACGGCGCAAATAAGGAAAAGCGGGCTTTTTGAAAAATGCCGCATAATGTGCCGAGATAAAAAAATGTTTATGCCCGACCAGACCGCATTAAATAAGCTTGCGGTAAAGAAAAAGCTTCCGCGCCGCTTTAACGAGCAGGGTAGGATAAGGGAAAACACCGTGTTTAAGCATTTTACCACCTATTTTAAATTTTTGCCTTATTTTAGGGCGGTAACAATAAAACCGTGGAACATAACGGAAATGCACGAAAAGCTTAAAATATTTGAGTTTGACGATATTTTAAACGATTATTTAAGGAGCAACGAAAATGAATAAGGAAATACCGATATTTTTTACCATTGATAACTCATATGCGCCGTTTTTGGCGGTTGCGCTTAATTCGGCTATAAAAAATGCCGATAAAAGCAGAAAGTACCGCGCCGTGGTTTTGCACGAGGACTTAAGCAAAGAGAACGCCGAAAAGCTGAAAAGCCTTGAAACCGATAGCTTTAAAATCGAGCTTACCCCAATGAAGGCTAATTTCGAGGCGCTTGACGACAGAATGAGCAACAGGCTGCGATGTGATTATTTTACCCTTACAATTTATTTCAGGCTTTTTATACCCGCTATGTTCCCGCAGTATGATAAGGGAATATATATCGACAGCGACGTGGTTTTAACCGACGATATAGCAAAGCTTTACGATACCGATATAGGCGATAATTTAATAGGCGCCTGCAACGATCTGTCCATTGCGGATATTCCCCCGCTTGTGTCGTATACCGAAAATGCGGTAGGCGTTAAAAAAACCGAATATATAAATTCGGGCGTGCTGCTTATGAATCTTAAAAAATTAAGGGAAAACGATTTCGAGGGGCATTTCTTAAGACTTTTAAACGAATACCATTTCGACAGCGTGGCCCCCGATCAGGATTATATAAACGCCATTTGCAACGGAAAAATATATTATCTTAACGAACGGTGGGACGCCATGCCGAATGATAATAAGCCGCCGCTTGAAAGCACAAGCCTTATTCATTACAACCTTTTTTCAAAGCCGTGGTGTTACGATGATATTATGTACGGCGATATTTTTTGGAAATATGCCGCAGATTCGGGCTTTATAGACGAAATAAAGGAATATAAGGCAGCTTATTCAGATGATAAAAAGCAGGCGGACAGCGAGTGCTTGGAGCTGCTGATTCGCCGCGGCACCGAAATTCCCGAAAATGAGATAACCTTTAAAAAGCTTTATGAAAAGGGTGTTAAAATCAGATTATGATTATAGGTGACAACAGGAAAGCCGTAATCGAAAATATAAAATTATGTGCCGAAAGCGGCGAATTTCATAACAAGGTGGAGCTTAACGACCCCGTGCTTACAGCCGAGCAAAGCAAAAAAATTACCGAAAATTATATAGAAAACCGCAAACAGCCCGCATTTAGGGCGAAAACAGCCCTCGGCGTAACGCTTGCAAAAAGCGCCGCAAAAATAGTTAACAAAAATACGGTTATTACAGGTCTTGAAAAAATACCCGAAAACCTTGGCGGCTGCCTTATCACAAGCAACCATTTCAGTCCGCTTGAAAACACGGTTATAAGGTATTTAACAAATACGCTCGGCAGAAAAAGGCTCGGCATAATAAGCCAGACCTCTAACTTTGCTATGACGGGTATAGTGGGCTTTCTTATGAACTATGCCGACACAATACCCATATCGTCCGAGCCGCATTATCTTGCAAAGGATTTTCCCGCAATACTTAAAGAGCGGCTTATTGATAAAAAGGACGCCGTGCTTTTATACCCCGAACAGGAAATGTGGTTTAATTACAGAAAACCCCGTCCTCCGAAAAACGGCGCATATTTTTACGCGGCAAAGCTTAACGTGCCGATAGTTTCCTGCTTTGTTGAAATTATCGATTTAAATAAGGACGATAATTCCGAATTTAAAAAAGTGAAATATGTACTGCATATTCTTGACGTGCTGTATCCCGATAAGAATAAAACCGTGCGTGAAAATACCGATTATTTAGCCCTTACCGATTATTCGCTTAAAAAGGCGTGTTATGAAAGGGTATACGGCAAAAAGCTTACCTACAGGTTTGAAGACGGGGATATTGCCGGTTGGAAGGAATCGCTGTGAAAAAAAGTGAAATAAGGTATTACGGCAGCTTTACGGACGATTTTAACACAACCGCAGATCAGGATTTTAAATTGCCCGAAGATTACAGATGGGTGCGCGGCGATATAGTATCAAGAGCGTTATCGGCTTTAATTTATGCGCTTGCAATAGCTTTTTCCTATATATACTGCAAGCTTTTTTTGCATATGAAAATAAGCGGCAGAAAGAATCTTAAGGGTGTAAAGGGCGGCTTTTTTATTTACGGCAACCATACACAGCCCGTAGGCGACGTATTTATTCCGGCGCACGCGGTTTTTCCGAAAAGAATATATACCGTTGTAAGCCCTGCCAACTACGCAATACCTGTTATAGGAAAAATACTTCCTTTTTTGGGGGCGCTGCCGATTGCCGATACGCTTCACGGCATAAAAGAGCTTAACAGGGCGATGGAGCACCGCCTTAAAGACGGAAACCCGATAGTGATATACCCCGAAGCGCACGTTTGGGAGTATTATACAGGCATACGCCCTTTTCCGGTCACGTCGTTTAAGTTTGCGGCTAAATTCGGCGTGCCGGTGTTTGCAATGACGGTAACATATAAAAAATCGCGTGTTTTTAAAAGACCCGTAACCGAGGTGTTTTTAGACGGTCCGTTTTACCCTGAGGGCGAAACCGAAAGGGAAAAAGCCGCTTTTTTGCACAGACGCGTGTATGAAGCCATGAAAAACCGAAGTAAAAACAGTAATTACAGTTTTATAGTGTATAAAGAAAAAGGCAATAAATCTTCCGTAAAATTTTAAAATATACTGTTGTTGATTTTATAATTATGTTTTTCCGGCGAAAAATAGTTTTTGAAACTGTTTTTCAGGAATACATGGGTGGTTTTGGCGGGGATAGAGTACAGTCCGAAAATCTTTGATTTTCGAGCGAACGGCATTCCCGTTCGAGAGCCTGTCCGTTTTTGACAAGCTTAAAAGAGGCGGTATAATGCCTCTTTTTTTAATAAAGCAGTATATTTCGGCAGTCCTCAGAGCGTATTGCTATAACGGCACCGCGTATCATATATGCTTTCGGATCGCCTGCCGGACTTTTGCCTACGCATTCAACGCCAGTATCGGGTATAAGCCCTATATCAAGCAAACGCCTGCGCATTTCGCCGCAAGGCAGTATTTCTTTAACCGTACCTGTTTGTCCCGGTTTTAAAAAGCTTAGGTATTTCACGCTTATTCTCCTTATGGTTTTTAATATATAATACTCGTCTTACATACGGGAGGTTACTTTTAAGGTGGATTTTTAAATACCGATATGCTATAATAAGCCGTAAGGGGTGCTGTAATATGGAAATAGTATATGAAAACAAAACGGAAGCGCTGACTATGCAGTTCGGCAGCGGGCTTTCCGGAATGATTCATTTGCATAAGGAGCTTGAGCTTATTTATGTGGAAAGCGGCAAGGCTGTCGCCTATGCCGATAAAAACAGTTATATTTTAAACAAAGGCGATGTTTTTATTACGTTTCCCAATCAGATACACTATTATGAAACAATAGAGTACGGAAGCTTCGCCGTAATAATTTTCTCTTCAAAAATAGTATACGGATTCAGTGATATTATTTCAAAAAGCGTGCCTGACAGAAATTATATTCCCTGCGGAGAGGTTGAAGGCTTTGATTATATTTTTAACCGTGTAACCGCGCTTTCCGGCGATTATACCGAGCTTGCGCTTAACGGGTATATAAATGTTTTAATGAGCCGCATTTTGCCGATATTGCAGCTTAAAACCGTTAATGCGGAAAATAATACCGCCCTTTATAATGTGATCGATTATTGCACAAATAATTTTAAAGAGGAGATAACGCTTGACAGTATAGCGGAAAAGCTGCACCTCAGCAAATACTATATTTCGCATATGATAAACCGCAAGCTTAACCAGAATTTTAACGAATACATAAATAATCTCCGCATTGCAGAGGCATGCAATCTGTTAAGGGAAACAAACATAAAAATAGCCGACATCTCAGAAGATGTCGGCTTTGGGACAATACGGTCGTTTAACCGCGCCTTTAAGCAGATAACGGGTATTTCACCGGTTGTATACCGTGAAAAAAACGCCGTGCTTAAAAAATTGATTTAAGATAGTTAATGCTCATTTCCGCACATTCCATACGGGATTTGCCCATACTCGGTTCGTCCTGCTCTACAACAACCCAATGGGCGCCGACTTCCTTTGAGGCCTCAAGTATAGAGGGGAAATCCTGAAGACCTGAGCCTAACGGACGGAATTCAAAGCTGCCTGCGGCAGCTTCCTTTTTGCTGTCGTCGTTTCCTATAAGAGCATACATATTGCCGCCCTTTGTACCGGCAAAGTCCTTTAAATGCACAATTTCAATGCGGCCTGCATACTTGCGTATAAAATCCGCAGGATTTTCGCCGCCGACGTTTACCCAGCAGGTATCAAGCTGAGTTGATAACAAATCGGGTGAAATTGCCTTATAAAGCAGATCAATCTTATACTCGCCGTCAACCTTTTCAAATTCAAAATCGTGGTTGTGGTAGCAAAGCTTCATACCGTATTTATTAGCAAGCTCGCCGAATTTTTTTACGTTTTCGTAAAATTCGGCGTTTTTTTCGCCGCCCGCAAGGTATTCCTCGTTTATCCACGGAATTACAATGTATTTGCAGCCGATATCCGAATAGGTCTTAAAGGTTTCGTCGCCCTTTAAAAGCTCGGCATACGGTACGTGCGCCGAAATAGGCGTAATACCTATTTCAATGCACATATTTTTCACCTCTTCGGCACTGTGACCGAAAAGACCTGCAAACTCTACGCCGTTATAACCGAGTGATTTTACTTTTTTAAGAGTGCCTTTAAAATCAGCTTCCATATCTGTTCTTACGGAATAAAGCTGTAATGCTATCGGAAAGTCGTACATAATATCTGCTCCTTTAATTAAATTTCGGGTATATCAACGGTGATTTCCTTGCCCTGTTCTGCGGAGCGTACAATTCCGTCTATAATAGCCTGATTGTAAAGAATTTCGCTTGAGGGAACGGTTGCTTTTCCGCCGTTCTTTACAGCGTCTACAAACGAGCGCAGCTTTTTATAGAACAGCTCGCCTGCGGGCTTAAGCGGAACGCTGTATTCAAGAGTTGTATCGCCGATGGTTTTGTAAACCGTAAGCGGCTTGTCAAACTCGCCGTTCCAGCAGTCGGTAGAGGGAATACGAAGACCGCCCTTTGTGCCTAAAATAAGCGCGTCGCCGCAGGTATCCATATTCATAGCCCAGGAAATGCGGAAATCAAGAATTATATCGCCCTCAAGACGGATAAAGCCAGCCGCAAAATCGTCAACCTGGAATTTATCGGCATATTCGGGGTGAGTGGGGTAATAAGCGGGATCCTTACCGAAGAATGCAGAGGTATAGCCCGATACGGTAAGCGGCTTCGGATAGCCTACCGCGCCCATAAGCATATCAAGCGAATAAGAGCCTATATCGCCCACAGCGCCTATGCCGCCGGTATCCTTTTCAATAAACGAGGTGCCGAACGGTGTGGGAATACCGCGTCTGCGGCCGCCGCCCGCCTGCATATAGTAAACCTTGCCGAGCTCGCCGGATTCAACTATTTTCTTTATCATTTTCATATTTTCGCTCATACGGGGCTGGAAACCGATGGTAAGGATTTTACCCGATTCCTTTTCGGCTTTCATTACCTCTACTGCCTCTTCAAGCGTTACGGTAAACGGCTTTTCAAGCATTACGTTTACACCGGCCTTAAGGGCGTGAATGGCGCAGGGGGCGTGCTGGCAGTTATAAGTGCATATGCTTACGCCGTCAAGCTCCTTTTCGTTGTCAAGCAGCTCCTTGTCGCTTTCGTAAATTCGGCAGTTTTCAATTTCAAATTTCTTTGCAAATGCTTCCGCCTTGCCGGGAACAAGATCCGCCAGCGCCACAATTTCAACATCAGCCATTTTTTTATAGCTTGCAATGTGTGATTCTGCGATCCAGCCTGTTCCTATAATCGCTATTTTAACCTTTTTCGAGGCGTCGATAACCTCGGTTTCCTGATTGGACTTAAATGCGTCCAGTCCTGCTGCGTTTGCCATAAATAATTCCTCCGTTTGTTTATTTATATTACGAACTGACGCATATAGCGGCAGCTCAGTGCTACTGAATCCATAACGCGCTGCTTTGAGCCTTCAAAGGCCTTATCCTCAACCTCAATGCAGGCGTAACCCTCGTATCCTATATCGGTAAGAGCGGATACGTATTTGCCCCAGTCAACATCGCCGAGTCCCGGAAGCTTCGGGCTCATAAAGTCAAGCGGATAGCCCATTATGCCCACGTCGTCAAGTTTATCTTTAAACAGCTTAATATCCTTAAAGTGAACGTGGAAAATTTTATCTTTAAATTCATAAAGCGGCTTTATGTAGTCTATCTGCTGCCAAATAAAGTGGCTCGGATCGTAGTTTATGCCGAAATTATCGCTGGGCAGCAGCTCAAACATTTTGCGCCAAAGCTTCGGTGTGGTAAACAGGTTCTGACCGCCCGGCCATTGGTCTGCACCGAAAAGCATGGGGCAGTTTTCAATCGCTATTTTAACGCCCTTTTCCTCGGCAAGCTTTATTATAGGCGGCCATATTTCCTTAAATAATTCAAGGTTTTCCTCTACTGTCTTTGTCTGATCCCTGCCTATAAAGGTAGTAACCATATTAACGCCCAAAAGCGCGCTCATATTTATTACCTTTTTAAGGTGGGCAATGTTGGCGTTGCGCTTTTCAAGGTTGCCGTCCATCGTGTTGGGGTAAAACGCAAGCGAGGAAATTTCAATACCCTTTTGCCTGCAAAAATCCTTTATGTATGAAATATATTCTGGCGCGGTGTTATCAACATCAATGTGACTTACCCCTGCATACCGTCTTTCAGCCTTGCCCTGCGGCCAGCATGCAACCTCCATACATTCACAGCCGTTTTTTACGGCGTTTTCCACGGCTTCTTCAAATGTAAAGCCGTCGTAAATTGCGCTTACAATTCCTAATTTCATAAAATGCACTCCTTTATCGGATATTTTATTTCTGCGCTTTGCTTTATTAAGTCCATACAGGTATGAACATTGTGCGTAAGGGTAGATACCTCGTTGTAATCGGCTTTAAATTCCTTGCTTTTTTCAATATAATCGGCAAATTTTATTGCTTCGTCGCCCATTATCTCATCTCTTTCGGGAAATCCCGAAAGCTTTGTTTCCTTACCGTTTTTAACAAGCGAAATATCCGCATATTGCGAGACCGAGCCGATTTTCACGGCGCCGCCGTCTCCTATAATTTCCGAGCCTATTGCCGATTGCCCCGCCTTGCTGTATGAAAGCGCCGCGGTAAAGCCGTCATATTCAAATATTGCCGAACCCGATTTATCGGCGCCGTTATCAAAAAATGCGGCGGAAGCCTTAACCGACTGCGGCATACCGAACATATCAACCGCCGCGTATACGCAGTAAACGCCTAAATCGGTAAGGGTGCCCGCACCGAGCGACATATCAAATATATTCATGTGTTCGCCGCTCTTAAATGCGTCGTAGCGGCTTGAGCGCTGGCAATAATCTATTCGTGCTGCCGAAATATCGCCTATTTCCGAAAGCGCGTTAAAAAGAATTTTTCTGCCTTTAAAGTGGCGGCTCATTATAGCCTCGGCGTATATAACGCCTTTTTCGTCCGCAAGCTTTAAAAGCGCGTCGTATTCCTTTGCGCTTGCCGTTATGGGCTTTTCGCATAAAACGTGCTTGCCGTTTTCCAAAAAAATGCGGCTTTGCGCGTAATGCAGCGAATTTGGCGTGGCTATATATACTGCGTTTATATCGGGACTTTTTGCAAGCTCGGTTATATCGGTGCAGCAGCCTTTAAAGCCCTGTGCCTTTGCAAACGCTTCGCCCTTTTCCCCGGTTCGCGAATAGCAGGTGACAAGCTCAAAGCGTCCTGTTTTCCGCGCGGCGGATAAAAACTTTTCGGTAATGGCGCTTGTGCCTACCGTAGCTAAGCGTACCATTAAATTTGCACCATTATGCGCTGCTTTTGTTCAGCCGAGCTGAACGCCGCTTCCATAACCTGCATAACGCGGCGAACCTCGCTGTGTTTAATTGCAGGCTCTGCTTTTTTATCAAGCACGGCGCAGAAGTTACGGTAAAAATCGTGTACGTCGCTTGACGGACGTTCAACCTCGTACATATCAAGGGTGATCTCATCGCGCGGAGCCATTGTTTTGGTAATTCCCGCGGCAGTTTGAACGGGCAGAACTTCCTTTTCGTTCCATGCCTTCATACGTGCAACCTGAGCCTTTTTCTGCCAGTCTTCAATAATTGCGCTGCCGTTTTTGCACTGTAAGTAAAAACGCGGCATTGCAATAAAGTTGTATGTGCCTACCTCAATATAGGCGGTCTTTCCGCTTTCGAAATAAAGGGTGAGCTTAAAGCCGTCGTCTACCTCGTCGGTTGTAATATTGGTGACAGTGCAGTAAACGCTTACGATTTTTTCCTTTATTATCTGTAATATCTGATCGATAAGATGCACGCCCCAGTCAAGTATCATACCGCCGCCGTAGGGCTTGTGGCAGCGCCAGTCGCTCGGTATTCCGCGCGAGCCGTGTATTCTTGATTCAATGTTTATAAGCTCGCCTATCTCGCCGGAATTTACTATCTGTTTCATAGCAAGAAAGTCAACGTCCCACCGCCTGTTTTGGTGAACGGTGAAGAATTTGCCCGATTTATCTGCGGCGGCAAGCATTTCGTCAAGCGCCGCAACCGACATTTCAACCGGCTTTTCGCAAATAACGTTTTTGCCCTTTTCCAGCGCCTTTATAACAAGCTCCTTGTGGCAATCGTTCGGCACGGCTATTACAACTGCGTCAACCGCCGCGTCCGCCAGTACTTCTTCGTATGAAGAGTAAGCGTGTATGCCGTTTTTCTCCGCAAGCTCGGCTTTCTTTTCGTCAATATCGTAAATACCCGTAAGCGCGGCAACGTCGCTTGCAAGTATCTGCCTTGTGTGCCAGCCGCCCTGACCGCCGTATCCTATAACTGCAAAATTCTTTTTCATAAAGGGTATCATTCCTCGATTTTTTTAATATTGGGGCAATCAATTTCCTTGCGATAATCGTTGTAAGCCCAATGAATTGCATTTTTAATAACGCGAATTATCTGTGGGTTGTGGTAAGTCGGGAAGGTTTCATGCCCCGGCTGGAAATAGAATATCTTGCCGTAGCCGCGCCTGTAACAGCAGCCTGCCCTTAATACCTCGCCGCCCTCAAAGCTGCCTATAAATATAAGCTTATCGGGTTCGGGAATACTGAAAGGCTCGGCATAGGTTTCTTCGTGTTCAAGCTTTATATATCTGTCTACGCCGTCTGCTATCGGGTGAGAGGGGTCTACAGCCCATAAATATTCGCGGTCTCCGTCCTCGCGCCAGCCGAGCGAGCAGGGTGTGCCCATTAACAGCTTAAACGGCTTTGAGTGGTGCGCGGAATGAAGGAAAATGGCTCCCATACCCGAAAGCACCGCGTTTTGCACGCGCTGCGCTACCTCGTCGGGCACGTCGCCGTGCTTCATATGCCCCCACCAAATAAGAACATCGGTGTTTTTAAGAAGCTCGTCTGTAATATCGTTTACATTATCAAGTGTTACGGTTTGTACCGTTATTTCATCATCGCTTAAATGCTCCTTAAGCGCTGTATGTATACCGTTCGGGTAAATGGCTTTCACTTCCGGCTGAGTTTTTTCATGAAAAAACTCATTGTAAACAGTAACTCTTATCATAATATCACTGTCACCTTTCAACATTATTTATCTATCCTTATTCTACAAATATCGCTTATTTAAAGCAAGTAAAATGTATTATATTTTATAGACAAATATTGCTATACTTAAAACACAAAAACAGGAAACAATAAAAAGGGTGATTATTTTGCGCTTAAATAAAAAAAATCTTTTATCCGCGGCGGCGGGTCTTGCAATAGGCGCCGTAAACGGCTTGCTCGGCGCGGGCGGCGGTATGATAGCGGTGCCGCTGCTTTTAAAATCGGGCCTTAAAAGAAAGGAAGCCCACGCCAATGCCGTTGCGGTTATATTGCCTATAACATTGCTTAGCGCGGTGCTTTATATCATAAAGGGGTATGTTACCGTTAGGGCGTCGCTTATATTTATCCCCACGGGCGTTGCGGGCGCGCTTTTGGGAACCTATTGCCTTAAAAAAATATCGCCGCTGTGGCTTAAGCGCATATTCGGCGCCTTTATGGTATATGCAGGCGTGCGCCTGCTTTTAAAGTGATTATCGCCGCCCTTTTGGCAGGGCTTTTTTCGGGACTGATAGGCGCTATGGGGCTCGGCGGCGGCGCGGTGCTTATAATTTATCTTACCCTTTTTACGGATACGCCGCAGCTTGAAGCGCAGGGCATAAATCTGCTGTTTTTTATTCCCATAGCCGCAGCGGCGGTAACCGTATACGCCGTAAAAAAGCAGATAAAATGGAAAATGACGCTTAAAATAACCCTTTGGGGACTTATAGGTGTAATAATAGGTATGTATTTTGCGCGTATTTTAGGGGGAGAGCTTACTGCAAAGGTATTCGGCGGACTGCTTGTTATAATAGGTATTTCCGAAATATTTACAAAAAGCGAAAAAAGGGTTGCGAAAAGGGAAAACGGCTGTTATAATAAAAAAGAATAAATGTTCGATTGGAGATAATGAAATGCCTAAGGCTCCGCTAAGCGATAAGCAAAAAAAGGTATATGATTTTCTTGTAAAGGAAATGGCGTCCGGCTTTCCGCCTACGGTGCGCGAAATATGCGCCGCCACGGGAATAAGATCCACCTCTACCGTACATGCGGTTTTAAACGCGCTTGAGGAAGAGGGCTACATAATAAGGGACGCAAAATCCTCGCGCGCAATCAAGCTTGATAACGAATATGAGTCCTCAATGGTACCGGTTATAGGAAAAATAACCGCAGGTCAGCCGATACTTGCGGTTGAGGATATAGAGGATTATATACCCTTTCCTAAAGGGGACGCCGAGGGGCTTTTCGCGCTTAAGGTATCCGGTCTTTCAATGAAAAACGCAGGAATACTTGACGGAGATATAATCGTTGCAGATAAAAACGCGCCATGCAGAAACGGCGATATAGTAATAGGTATGGACGGGGACGACGCAACGGTAAAGCGCCTGCTTATTAAGGACGGGAAAATAATTTTTATGCCCGAAAACCCCGATTTTTCGCCTATTTATCCGGAGGAGCCGCACGTTATAGGCAAGGTTATAGGCAGCTTCAGAAAGTATTAGCGGGTAGTTATGGCAAAAAGAATAGAACTGTATACAGACGGCGCCTGTTCGGGCAACCCGGGTCCCGGCGGCTGGGGCGCGGTGCTTAGATACGGCACGCGGGAAAAGGAGCTTTCGGGCGGCGAAAAAAGCACCACAAACAACCGTATGGAGCTTACGGCGGTAATAAAGGGGTTAGAGGCGCTTAAGGAACCGTGCGAGGTACGCCTTGTAACCGATTCAAAATATGTTGCGGACGGGCTTTCAAAGGGATGGGCGCGCTCGTGGCAGCAAAACGGCTGGCGCAAGGCGGATAAAAAGCCCGCGCTTAATCCCGATTTGTGGGAGCGGCTTTTGCAGCTTTCGGATATTCATAGGCTTGATATAGAGTGGGTAAAGGGGCACGCAGGTCACCCCGAAAACGAGCGCTGCGACCGCCTGGCGGTGGAATATTACAAAAAATTTACGGATCAGAGTGGAAATACAAGTGACTAAAGCAAAAAAAAGAATAAACTTTATAATAACGGGGGCGCTTATAGCCGCGGCTTATGTTGCGCTTACCTTTTTAAGCAATATTTTTTCATTGGCCTTCGGACCGATACAGTTAAGGGTGTCTGAGGTGCTGACGCTGCTCCCCATATTCACCCCTGCGGCTATACCCGGCGTTACGCTTGGCTGCTTTATTGCAAATATAGCCTCGTTTAACGCGGTTGATATGATATTCGGAACGGCGGCAACGCTTATAGCCGCACTGCTTACATATGCGTTTCGCAATATTAAATTTAAAGGTCTGCCGCTTCTTTCAATGCTGCCGCCCGTTATAATAAACGCGGTGGTTATAGGGCTTGAAATAGCGTTCTTCTTTCTGCCTGAGGGGTATACGTTTTGGGGCTTTGTAATTTCGGGTCTGCAGGTGGGCTTAGGCGAGCTTGCGGTGTGTTACATTCTCGGAATACCCTTTTACCTGATAGTTAAAAAGCATAATATTTTTAAAGGTTTATTTTAAAATTGAAAAGGGCGTTACTTGTTTTCAAAACGGCGTTAAGCCTGCTTATATGCTTAATATTTACAGCCGGAGCCTCAGGGATAAATAATGTAAATAAATTTGTATACGCGGCGTTATATACAAAGCCTGCAGGCCCCGAAGTAAGCGTTCCCGAACAGGCTGATACAAATGAACAGCCTGCGGAAGGTGCGGAGGAGACGGTAAGTACAGCGGCAAGCGCTCCGCAAAGCGGCGCTGCCGAAAGCGCACCCGCAAAGGCGCCGCCGGCACAGCCTGAGCCGGAGCCTGCAAAGGCGGTGCAGTCGCCTGAAAAGCGGGCGGTGTGGATATCGTTTCTTGAATACCAAAAAATACTTAACGGCAAAACCGAAAAACAGTTTAAAAGCAGTATTTGCAAATATTTTGACAGCTGCGCGGAATACGGTCTTAACACGGTTATAGTTCAGGCGCGCAGCCATTCGGACGCGTATTATAAAAGCGCGTACTTTCCGGCGTCGCTTTGGTTTACCGAAAAAAGAAAAAACACTTTCCCGTTTGATCCGCTTAAAATAATGGTTGATGAGGCGCATAAGCGCGGCCTTAAAATAGAGGCGTGGGTAAACCCATACCGCGGCAACAAAATTTCAGAAGAATTTGCCGAAAACGATATAATAAAAGCTTGGCTTGATACCGATAAGGTTTTTGCTTGCGGCGAATATTATTATCTTAATCCCGGCGAGCCGGAGGTTATGGATTATGTGGTGAACGGTATAACCGAGATTGTTGAAAACTACGATATAGACGGTATACATTTTGACGATTATTTTTACCCCGCCGGCATAGGCGGGGCAGACGCGGCAGCATATGAAAAATACGGCGGCGGAAAAACCGTTGCCGAATTCAGAACCGACTGTGTGAACCGTCTTGTATCGCGCGTTTACAGTGAAATTAAGGCAAGAAAAAATATTGTATTCGGTATTTCGCCCGCAGGCAATATAGATAACTGCCTAAACAAAAGCTATGCAGACGTAAGGCTGTGGGGCTCTGCCGACGGGTATGCGGATTATTTGGCACCGCAGCTGTATTGGGATTACGGGCAGGGCGTATTGCCGTATGAAAAAGCGCTTGAAAATTGGAAGAAAACGGTTAAAAACAGTAATGTTAAGCTTATAGTCGGCTTGGCGCCTTACCGCGTAACACAGGGAAACGGGGACGTATGGAATGCGGGCGATATACTTAAAAGGCAGGTATCAGACGCACGCGCCGCCGCAAATTACGGTGGATTTATAATGTTCAGATACGATTTCTTTTTTTCTGATACGCTTAAAACCGAAAGGGATAATTTAAAGGGTATATTGGGGTGAATATATGGATAGGGAGCTTTTAAAGCAGCTTTCCCGTATTACCGAGGAGGAAAAAAATATACTTGCGGGCGGCAGGCTTGATATGAGCGTGTATTCCGATAATATGCCCTCTGTTGTAGACAGCCAAAAGCTGCTTGAAGCGGGCAAGCTGTTCACCATTCGTCCCAATACAAGGTTTATCGCTTTCCCGAAGCACAGCCATAATTATGTTGAAATAATATATATGTGCAAGGGCTCGCAGCGCCATATTATAAACGACTCGGCAGAGGTGGTATTAAAGCAGGGCGAGATATTGCTGCTTAACCAGCATGCAAGCCACCAGCCCGATATTGCGGGTATAGACGATATTGCAATAAATCTTATAGTGCTGCCGCAGTTTTTCAACACGGCTATTGAAATGATAGGCTCGGATAATAAAATAAGCCAGTTTCTGTTTTCGGGTCTTACGGGAAAAGGACACGAAATAAGCTATATGCATTTTAACGTTTCGGACGTGCTTCCCGTTCAGAACCTTATGGAAAACCTGATATGGAGCGTTGTTAACAGGCAGCCCAACCGCCGCAATATAAACCAAATAACCATGGGGCTTCTGCTTTTGCAGCTTTTAGGTTTTACCGATTGCCTTATAACGGGCGAGGCGGGCACGGTATCCGATACGATAGTTATGTCCGCTATGACCGAAATAGAGCAGAATTATCCGAACGCCAGCCTTGAAAGCGTGGCAAGGCGCTGTAATGTTTCTGCGGCGTATGTAAGCAGTGCGGTCAAAAAAGCGACAGGCAAGACCTTTAAGGAGCATTTAATGGAAAAAAGACTTACCAAGGCGGCGTCTCTGCTTAAAAGCACGGCGCTTTCGGTAGGCGATATAATAGTTATGGTAGGCTATGAAAACACGAGCTACTTTTACCGCATTTTTACCGAAAAATACGGTATGAGCCCAAAGGAATACCGTTTTCTTAAATAAGGACGTTATTTTTAAAAAGTAATGTCCTTATTTTTTATTATAGCTTGGTATATAATGAAGCTAAACTGAAGAATTATATACGGAGGTATAGGTATGTCAAGATACGAGGAAGCCAAAAAGCGCTACGCGCAGTACGGAATTGATACCGATGCCGCAATAGAAAGGCTTAAAACCGTTCCGGTTTCGCTTCATTGCTGGCAGGGGGACGACGTAGGCGGCTTTGACAGCAAGGATGCGCTTTCGGGCGGTATTTTAACCACGGGCAATTACCCCGGCAAGGCAGCAACGCCCGAACAGCTGATGCAGGATATGGACAAGGCTATGTCGCTTTGCCCCGGAAAGAAAAAGCTTAATCTTCACGCAAGCTACGCGATTTTTGAAAACGGCGAGTTTGCCGACCGCGATAAGTTGGAGCCTAAGCACTTTAAAAAATGGGTTGAGTATGCTAAGGAAAGAAATATGGGTATAGACTTTAACCCTACGTTTTTCTCTCACCCCATGGTTAAAAACGGGCTTACCCTTTCAAGCCCCGATGAAGAGGTGCGCCGTTTTTGGATAAACCACGGTAAAGCGTGCATACGGATATCACAGTATTTTGCAGAGGAAACAGGCATACCCTGCGTTATGAATATCTGGACGGGCGACGGCTATAAGGATATTCCGGCGGACAGAATGGGTCCGAGGCAAAGATATAAGGAAGCTTACGAGGAAATAATATCGGAACCGCATAACCCCGATATGGTTAAGCCGTGCGTTGAGTCTAAGGTTTTCGGCATAGGCGTTGAATCGTTTACCGCAGGCAGCGCGGAATTTACCTTAAGCTTTGCCGCAACCCATAAGGGTGTTTTACCGCTTATGGATAACGGCCATTATCATCCGCAGGAATATGTTTCGGATAAAATTTCGGCATTGCTCTGCTTCTTCCCCGAAATTGCTTTACATATTACAAGGGGCGTTCGCTGGGACTCAGACCATGTGGTGCTTTTTGAGGACGAAACGCGCGAGATGGCTAAAGAGGTGGTTCGCAATAACGCGCTTGACAGGGTTTATATGGCGCTTGACTTTTTTGACGCAAGCATCAACCGCATATCCGCCTGGACAGTGGGCTTCCGCAGCTGGCAAAAGGCGCTGTTGAACGCTATGTGCCTGCCGAACGAGGAGCTTAAAAGGCTTCAGAACGAAAGCCGCTTTACCGAGCTTATGGTAAAGCAGGAGGAGGCTAAAATGCTCCCGTTTGCCGATGTGTGGGAGGAATACTGCCGTCGGTGCGGTGTTACCGCGGGACCTGAATGGTTTGAAGAAATTAAAAAATACGAAACGGAAGTTTTAAGCAAAAGAGGTTAATTGTTAATGGATATTCTTGATATTAAGGTTATAAAGGACTATATCCGTATGTGTAACGACGGTTGGGAGCAGGGTTGGCACGAGCGTAACGGCGGCAACCTTACCTACCGTATGAGGGGAGAAGAGGTTGAAGAGTGCCGCCCGTTTTTTAAAACCGACAGACCGTGGGTTAATATGGGCGTTAAGGCGGATAATTTAAAGGGCGAATACTTTATTGCCACGGGTTCGGGCAAATTTTTCCGCAATGTTGTTTTGGCTCCGCAGGACAATATTTGCATAGTTGAAATAAATGAGGCAGGGGACAGCTACCGTATAGTATGGGGGCTATGCAAGGGGGGCAGACCTACAAGCGAGTTCCCAAGCCACTTTATGAACCACAGCGTAAGAAAAGCCGCAACAAACGGCGAATATCGCGTTATATATCACGCGCATCCCGCAAATATTATAGCCCTTACCTTTGTTTTACCCCTTACCGATAAGGATTTTACAAAGGCGCTTTGGACCAGCGCTACCGAATGCCCCGTGGTATTTCCGGGCGGAGTGGGCGTTGTTCCGTGGATGGTGCCGGGCGGCAGCGATATAGCAATAGCCACAAGCGAGCTTATGAAAAAGTACGACGCGGCCGTTTGGGCGCATCACGGTCTTTTTGTTTCGGGTCCCGATTTTGATATTACATTCGGTCTTATGCACACAATTGAAAAGGCGGCTGAAATTTATGTTAAGGCGCTTTCCTGCGGCAGGGGAATACGCCAAACAATTTCGGACGATAATCTGCGTGCGATCGCTAAGGAATTCGGAGTTACCTTAAACGAGGATTTTCTTGACTGAACGGTATAAAACAAAGCTGTAAGCGATTATTGTAAAAAGCGGCAACCCGTAAATCACCTTAAAAAGGACAGGTTGCCGCACACCTTACGGCGTTTGCAATAACAAGACTCGATTTACTGCTTATATTTTAAAAATAAAAAATCCGCTTTTGTCCATACGGGCAAAAACGGATTTTTCTTTATTTATGCTAAATTAGATTTCAGCAAAATACTTAATGGTACGAACCATCTGGCTGGTGTAGCTGTTTTCGTTATCATACCAAGAAACAACCTGTACCTGATAGGTATCGTCGTCGATCTTGGTAACCATGGTCTGGGTAGCGTCAAACAGTGAACCGTAGGTGATACCGATAATATCGGAAGATACAAGCGGCTCTTCGGTGTAACCGAAGGAAGCGCTTGAAGCAGCCTTCATAGCGGCGTTGATGCCTTCAACGGTTACGTCCTTGCCCTTAACAACAGCAACAAGGATAGTGGTAGAACCGGTCGGAACCGGAACACGCTGAGCAGAACCGATAAGCTTACCGTTAAGCTCAGGAATTACAAGACCGATAGCCTTTGCAGCGCCTGTTGAGTTAGGAACAATGTTAACGGCGGCTGCACGTGCACGGCGAAGATCGCCCTTTCTGTGAGGACCGTCAAGAACCATCTGATCGCCTGTAAAAGCGTGAACGGTGGTCATAATGCCGCTCTGAATGGGAGCATACTTGTTAAGAGTATCAGCCATAGGAGCCAAGCAGTTTGTGGTGCAGGAAGCGGCAGAGATGATCTTATCGTCAGCGTCAAGAGTCTTTTCGTTAACGCTGTAAACGATTGTTTTAAGGTCTTTGCCTGCGGGAGCGGAAATAACAACCTTTTTAGCGCCTGCGTCGATATGAGCTTGAGCCTTGTCCTTAGAGGTGTAGAAGCCTGTGCACTCAAGAACTACGTCTACGCCGATTTCGCCCCAAGGAAGATCGGCAGCGTTCTTTTCTGCATAAATCTTGATAGTTTTGCCGTCAACAGTGATGCTGTCTTCACCTGCGGAAACCTTGTCCGCAAGAGCGTAACGACCCTGAGCGGAATCGTACTTAAGAAGATGAGCAAGCATAGCGGGGCTTGTAAGATCGTTGATAGCAACAACCTCATAACCCTCTGCGCCGAACATCTGACGGAAAGCGAGACGGCCTATACGGCCGAAACCATTAATAGCAACTTTTACCATTGGAAAAAACCTCCTTAATATATTGCATTTACTATTTTACTCTATTTGTCCGATATTTTCAAGCTATTTGTTTAATCTTTAACAATTTTTTTATTTTTCATTAAAATTGGCACAATAAGAGTATATAAGGTTGGCGATATTATGATATTTTCCCCAAAACCGATTGAAAGATATATTGCGGCGCTGAGGAGTACGGTTCAGGGCTCGGTTTTAAAAAACGGAATTAAAAAGCATAACAGGCAAAGGCTTAAAAAAATAATCGCCGCCGAGGCGCTGACCTTAAGAAGGGAGCTTGACTCTGTAAACATAACCGGATTTGCGGATTCACTGCTCGGCGCGGCGCAGATAGTAGCTATGCAAAAGGGAAGGGGCTTTAAGGTCCGGCTTTCGGGAAATGGGAATTATAAGGTCAACAAGCGCCTTTTAACTGCACTTATGTTAGAGCTTGTTTATTGCAATGCGAATGCTATCGGTATTGAGAGCGGAGCGCCGCGCACGGTAATAAGGGCGGCGGGGCTTTCGGATACGGGTATGGTATTAAAGCTTGCAAGGGCTATGAGGGGCGACTATATGCTTGAAAAGCAAAGCGGAAATATTATAATAAGAATACCGACGCTCAAAACCGAAATCATACCCGAAAAAACCGAAAACGAATGGTATTATCTGTTAGATGAATTTTCACCCGTAAATATTTGGCTTAAATAGTTGTATAAAAAAAAGAATTGTGTTATAATTTATTTCTAAAACCATAAGGGAGAATTGCAATGAAGCTTATAGCCAGCTTTACCGTGGATCACGATAAGCTTGAAAAGGGAATGTATATATCGCGTATAGACGGCGACGCGGTAACCTACGATATAAGAATGAAAAAGCCGAACGGCGGCGATTATTTAAGTAACGGCGCGCTGCATACATTTGAGCATCTTTTTGCTACATATGTAAGAAACGGCAGATTTTCAGACAGCGTTATTTACGTAGGACCTATGGGCTGCAGAACGGGATTTTACTTTATTCTGCGCGACAGCGTAAAGCCGCAGGAGGCAATAGACCTTGTAAAGGAAAGCTTTAAATTTATAGCCGATTTTACGGGCGAAATACCGGGAGCTAAGCGCCGCGAATGCGGAAACTATCTTGAGCACGACTTGGGCGGCGCAAAAAATACTGCGGAAGATATGCTTTTCGTGCTTAAAAACTGGAAAGAGGAAGACCTTAAATATAATGGAAATAACGGTTGACGAGCTTAAAGGGCTTAACAGCGGCGAATATGTGCTTTACGATATAAGAAACAAGGACGAAAGAAATTACGGCTTTATTCCCGAATCGGTTGCGGTTACGGCAGAGGAATTGCCGTCGGCTGCCTGCAAACACAAGGACAAAAAGCTTATAATTTACTGTGCGCGCGGCATAGTAAGCCTTGACGCCGCAAAAAGGCTTTGCGAAGAGGGCTTTGAGGCGTACAGCCTTAAGGACGGGTACATATCGTGGCTTAGAAGCGAAATGCAGAGCCAAAATGCAAAAACGCTTTGCGAAAATACCGAACGCAGCTTAAGAAAAAAGTTTAAAAGCACAATATTAAGCAAATTTACAAAGGCGCTTAAAATTTATAAGCTTGTGAACGAAGGGGATAAGGTTGCGGTTTGTATTTCGGGCGGCAAGGATTCGTTTTTAATGGCAAAGCTGTTTGAAGAGCTTAAGCGCCACAGCGAGGTTAATTTCGAGGTTGAGTACGTTGTTATGGACCCCGGATATAATGCGGAAAACCGCCGTATTATAGAAAAAAACGCCGAAAATCTTAACATACCCATAAAAATATTTGAAACCGATATTTTCGAATCGGTTTATAATGTGGAAAAATCGCCCTGTTATTTGTGCGCGCGTATGCGCAGGGGATATCTTTATAATTACGCAAAAAGTCTCGGCTGTAATAAAATAGCGCTCGGTCATCATTACGACGACGTTATAGAAACAATACTTATGGGTATGCTGTACGGGGCGCAGGTACAAACTATGATGCCGAAGCTTCACAGCACCAATTTTGAGGGAATGGAGCTTATAAGGCCGCTTTACCTGGTGCGCGAGGACGATATAAAGGCGTGGCGCGATTATAACGGGCTGCATTTTATACAGTGCGCCTGCAGATTTACCGATACCTGCACTACCTGCCGCGACGGGGGCAACCGTTCTAAACGGCAGGAAATAAAGGAGCTTATACGCGAGCTTAAAAAAACCAATCCCGATGTGGAAAAATGTATATTCAAAAGCGTGGAAAATGTCAATATAGATACCGTTATAGCCTATAAGCAAAACGGTATAAAGCATAATTTCCTTGATGATTACGACGCTTAAGGCGCATAAAATATAATTACGGAATGTAAGGTGAAGCAAAATGGAAAAGGACGCTCTTTCAGCCGGAGTTTCTAAGGTGGGCGGGCTGTTCAGCACGGCGGAAATTAAAATACTTGTCTGCTATATTTTATCCGCTCTTAACGCTCCGGTTCCCGGCAGAATGTTAGCTGATGTTCTGCATTACGAGGGGATAGCAAACTGCTTTGAGGTTAACGACGCAATAGCCGCGCTTTGCGAAAGCGGGCATTTAAAGCCTGCGGACGAAAAGGACGATACCTATGTTATTACCGATAACGGCAGGCAGATAGCCGATACCCTAAAAACCACTCTGCCGCTTACCGTTAAGGACCGCGCGTACAAGGCGGCGCTTAAAATGGTATCGCGCTTTCGCAACGCTAAGGAGAGCATTACCGAAATATCGCACGAGGACGGTAAAACATATATTACCTGCTCCGCTACGGACAACGGCAAGCCGTTTATGAGCGTTAAGCTGCTGGTGGCGGACGAGGAGCAGGCGCTTTTTATTAAAAACCGCTTTTTAAACGACCGCAGTATATACTCCGAAATAATAGAGTTGCTTACAAAGCCGGATAAAAAGTAAGAAAAAATCACGGAGCCGACGTATATGACGGCTTCGTGATTTTTCATTGACATTAAAGCGCGGCGTATATATAATTGAACATAGCAGGGAGGTAGGAAAACAAAATGCTTAAAATAGAAAATCTTACAAAGGCATACGGCGATAAAAAGGCCGTAGACGATTTAAGCCTTCATATCAAATCGGGCGAGATTTACGGATTTATAGGCCATAACGGCGCGGGGAAGACCACCACGCTTAAATCCGTTGCGGGAATTTTACGGTTTGACAGCGGCGAGATCTACATAGACGGCAGATCCGTTAAAACAGAGCCGATAGCCTGCAAAAGCGTTACCGCTTATATACCGGATAATCCCGATCTGTACGAATTTATGTCCGGCATTAAGTATTTGAATTTTATAGCGGATATTTTTGGGGTTACCGCGGACGAGCGCAGGGAAAAAATAAATAAATACGCCGAAATGTTTGAGCTTACAAAGGATCTTGCAGAACCGATAGTCTCTTACTCACACGGTATGAAGCAAAAGCTTGCCATAATTTCGGCGTGGCTTCATTCGCCTAAGCTTGTTATAATGGACGAACCGTTTGTAGGCTTAGACCCAAAGGCGGCGCACCTTTTAAAGGGTATGATGCGCGAGCTGTGTGATAACGGCGGCGCAATATTCTTTTCAACACACGTGCTTGAGGTGGCGGAAAAGCTGTGCGACAAGGTTGCCATAATAAAGGACGGCAGGCTTATACGTTCGGGCACAATGGACGAGGTAAAGGGCGACGATTCGCTTGAACAGGTCTTTTTGGAGCTGGAGGGCGAGGTATGATAAAAATACTTGTTAAAAAGCAGTTGGCGGAAATATTCCGCAGCTACTTTTATAACCCTAAGAAGAATAAAGCGCGCTCAAAGGCGGCGGTTATCGCATATATGGTTATGTTTGCCCTGCTTATGATAGGCGTGCTGGGCGGTATATTTACGTATCTTTCGTTTACTATATGCTCTGCGCTTTCGGCGGCTGGAGCCGACTGGCTTTATTTTACGATAATGGGGCTTATCGCAATGCTGTTAGGCGCCTTCGGCAGTGTGTTCAACACATATTCGGGGCTTTATTTATCTAAGGATAACGATTTGCTTTTATCAATGCCGATACCCTCGAATACAATTATAACGGCGCGTCTGCTCGGCGTTTATATTATGGGGCTTATGTATTCGGGCATTGTTATTATTCCCGCTGCCGCAGTTTATATCGCCGCGGTGGATCACAGCGTTTTCACCGTTATAAGCTGCATTATATTTGTTTTTTTAATATCATTATTTGTTTTAACCCTTTCGGCGGCGCTCGGCTTTGTTGTTGCAAAAATAAGCCTTAAGCTTAAAAACAAAAGCTTTGTTACGGTGGCGGTATCGCTTGTGTTTTTCGGGCTTTACTATTTCTTTTATTTTAAAGCGCAAACGCTTATTACAAAGCTTTTGGAAAACGCCGCTGTATACGGCGATAAAATTAAGGGAGCGGCATATCCGCTTTATCTGTTCGGGAAGTCGGCAACCGGCGATATAACAGCCCTTATTTCGGTTTCGGCGGTTATTTTGGCGCTTTTTGCGGCGGCGTGGATAATTATTGCAAAAAGCTTTTTGAAAATTGCAACCGCAACCGGAAAAACCGCAAAGAAAAAATATAAGGAAACCGCCGTTAAGCAAAACGGCGCCGATACGGCTCTTTTTAAAAAGGAGCTTAAAAGATTTACATCAAGCCCGAATTATATGCTCAACTGCGGCTTCGGCTTGCTGTTTTTAATTTTGTGCGGCGCGGCTGTTGTTATAAAGGGCGGGGATATTTCCCCTGCGGTAAGCTTTTTGGCAAGCGTTAAAGACGGGCTTGTTCCCGTAATTGTATGCACCGCCGTTTGCACATTGGCTTCAATGATTGATATTGCGGCTCCCTCGGTTTCACTGGAGGGCAAAAGCATTTGGCTGCCGCAGTCGCTTCCCGTAACTGCGTGGCAGGTGCTGCGCGCAAAGCTGTTTTTGCAGATAGCCTTATGCTTACCCGCAGTGCTGTTTTGCCTTATATGCACGGTTGCGGTTTACAGGTATACGTTGCCTGAGCTGCTGCTTACATTTTTAATTTCTGTTTTATATGTAATGCTTTCGGCGCTTTTCGGGCTGTTTTTAAGCGTTAAAATGCCTAATCTTAACTGGACGAACGAAACCACGCCCATAAAGCAAAGCGCAAGCGTTGCAATAGCCTTGTTCGGCGGTTTCTTTTATGCCGCGCTTATAATTGCGGGCTATTTTCTGCTTACAAAATTTATTGGGTATATTGTATATATGTGCCTGTTCGCCGCGGTTACGGCATTGCTTTCGGTATTGCTTTATGCATATCTTAAAGGAAAAGGCGCAGCCGAATTTGCCGCACTTTAAGGCTTGACAAGGCGGTTTAGTTGTGATAAAATTCTCTTGTAAAAGGCAATGACGGAAACAAGTAACGTTTTTTCCCCTTTTAAGAGAGAAAAACATTTTGCTGCAAGTTTTTTAAAGGGCAAAACGCGAATACCGTTCCCGAGCCGCTTTTCCGAAACCGCAGGCTGTAAGAAAAGCCGTTTTCCGCGTTAAGGAGCTTTAAGAGTTAAAAATCAAGGTGGAACCGTGCGTTAGCATTAAATCGCACCCTTGATACGGCGTAATACCCGTATCAGGGGTATTTTTATTGCCGAATTAGGGAGGAAAGCTTATGAAAATTATTTGTAAGGACGGCACTGTAAGAGAGTGCGAAAACAAGGAAGAGGAGCTTCACGTTCTTCGTCACACCGCGGCGCATATTATGGCGCAGGCTATAAAAAGACTTTACCCCGAAGCGGATTTCGGCTACGGCCCCGCAACCGAAAAGGGCTTTTATTACGACGTTGACTTAGGCGACGTAAAGCTTGCCGACGAAGACCTTGCCGCGATTGAAGCGGAAATGAAAAAAATTGTCAAGGAAAATCTGCCCATTAAGCCATTTATTCTTCCGCGTGCCGAAGCAATCGCGCTTATGGAGGAGCGTAAGGAAAAGTACAAGGTAGAGCATATAGGCGATTTACCCGAAGACGCCGAGATAAGCTTTTACAAGCAGGGCGAATACATTGATATGTGTATAGGACCTCACCTTACCTATACAAAGGCGTTAAAGGCGTTTAAGCTTACAAATGTTTCGGGCGCTTACTGGAAAAACGATAAAAACAATAAAATGCTTACCCGCATAGGCGGCGTAGCGTTTGCAAGCCAGCAGGAGCTTGAGGATTATTTAAAGCTGCTTGAAGAGGCTCAGCGCCGCGATCACCGCAAAATCGGCAAGGAAATGGGTCTTTTTATGCTTTGCGAGGAAGGCCCCGGATTCCCGTTCTTCCTGCCAAAGGGTATGGCGCTTAAAAACGCCCTTATTGATTACTGGCGCGATATTCACTACCGCGATAATTACGTTGAGGTTTCAACGCCTATGATTATGAACCGCAGGCTTTGGGAAACAAGCGGTCACTGGGATCATTATAAGGATAATATGTATTCCACAATAATAGACGACGAGACCTACTGCATTAAGCCTATGAACTGTCCCGGCGGACTTATGGTATACCGCAGCCGCCCCCATTCCTATAAGGAGCTGCCGCTCAGAATAGGTGAGCTCGGCCTTGTTCACCGCCATGAGCTAAAGGGCGCGCTGCACGGTCTTTTCCGCGTACGTTGCTTTACTCAGGACGACGCGCATATATTTATGCGCCCCGATCAGATAACAGACGAGATTATGGGCGTTGTTCACCTTATAAACGAGGTTTACACCAAATTTGGCTTTAAGTATTTTATCGAGCTTTCAACCAGGCCCGAAGACAGTATGGGAAGCGACGAGGATTGGGAGGCGGCTACAAACGGTCTTATAAACGCGCTTAAGAAGTTAGACCTGCCCTACACCGTAAACGAGGGCGACGGCGCTTTCTACGGTCCTAAGATAGACTTCCACCTTGAGGACAGTCTCGGCAGAACATGGCAGTGCGGTACAATACAGCTTGATTTCCAAATGCCGCTTAATTTCGGCCTTGAATATACAGACGAAAAGGGCGAAAAACAGCGCCCGATTATGATTCACCGCGTTTGCTTCGGCTCGATAGAGCGCTTTATCGGTATAATAACCGAGCATTTTGCAGGCAAGTTCCCGCTTTGGTTAGCTCCGACGCAGGTTAAGGTACTGCCCGTTTCGGAAAAAACCGCAGAGTATTCCGAAAAGGTTTACGAGGCTATAAGAAAAGCGGGTATTCGCTGCGAGCTTGACAGCCGCAATGAAAAAATCGGCTACAAAATACGCGAGGCGCAAAGCGTGGATCGTGTGCCTTATATGCTGATACTCGGCGCAAAAGAAGCGGAAGAAAATACCGTTTCGGTACGCAACCGCGATACTGCCGAAACCGTAACAATGCCGCTTGACGATTTTCTCGATATGGCGCTTAAGCAAAATAAGAACAGAGAGTAGTTCTTTAAGTATTCGCTTTAAAACAAAAATAACCCCGCCGTTTAGGCGGGGTTATGAGCATTTTGATTTTTTAAGCAGCTTTCTTAAGAAATAAAAATCGGCAAGTACCGTTAGATACTTGCCGATTTTTGGTGATCCATCGGGGATTCGAACCCCGGACACCTTGATTAAAAGTCAAGTGCTCTGCCAACTGAGCTAATGAATCATTCAGACAGCTTTAATATTATATCAATACTTTGCGTGCTTGTCAAGTATTAAATTGCTATTTTCGCAAAAAGCCGCATTTATAACCGAATAAAGGCAGAACAGGAATCCCGTTTAATTAATGTCTACTGAATAATTGCATTAGCAAATGCAATTATATAAAATCGAGTTAAAATCTCGATTTTATGGGTCAAAACCTTTGTTTTGACCGTCAGTATCCATTGATTGTCGCCTGATTTTAAAAAGAATCAAAATGTGATTCTTTTTAAAGTGCAAGGTTTTTTCGCAAAATTGCGCAAAAACCTTGCACCTGAACAATTCAAAAGTTTACACCAACATGCTTGGTTAAGGTACTTTTGAATTGTTCAGCAGGCATTAATTACAGGAATTACTGTTTTGCCTTTAATAGTTTAGCTTATTTTCCTTTAAATATTCTTGCTATACGCATATGCAGAGTGTTCATATAAAACATTGCCATACGCGAGACCGCAATATCATAAAGCACGAAAACCGCGTTGCCTGCTGCCAAAAAAGCGTAAACTCCGTACCTGCCGAAGGTATTAAAATCGTCAAGCGAAATTCCGAAAAGCTTTGCAAAAACAAAATAAACAAGTAATACGGCGGCGTTAAAAACCAAAAGCTTAAGCAACCATTCTGCCGCGGGCTTATGCAGGCGTTCAATTAAAGCCTTAAGTATCGGGTAATACCCGAAAAGGCATATATACATAAGCTTGCTTTCGGGCTCGGCAAAAATAAACACCAATACCGACGCCGCCGCATAAGCCGCAAACGCCCAGCGCGTGTTTATTTCTATTACAATTATCATCATTAAAAGCCCGGTAACTGCGGGAACCGCATATGTTAAGTACGGAAAATACGAAAGCAGCATAAAAACCACGGAAAGCGCGGTGATTATACCGCAAAAGGTAATCTTAGCAGTTTGTTTCATTTTAACAGCAGGGTATCAGGTCGCCGCCCATACACTCGCAGCAGCAATCGGCGCATATAAGACCTTGACAAACATCGCACGCGCTGCAGCCGCTGTTTCCGCCGTAGCTGCGGTAAGGATTATATTGCCTTCCCTGCTGGCGCGCGGCATTTTGCACGGCGTGCTGATATTCCGCGTTTGAGGGATCCATTCTTGAAGCGGTGGTAAAGCTTGTAAACGCCTGATCAAACCAACCGCGGCGGTAAAGCACCGTGCCGTTTAAAAAGTACCACTCTGCGTCGCGCGACTGCGGCGGAACACCGTCGAGCACCTCCTGTGCCTGCTCAAGTCTGCCCTGATTTATAAGATTACGAACATCGGGGAATGACGAGCCGCCCGTGCCTGCATTATAAGCGCCGCCCGACGTCTTACCCGTTCTGCGCTCCGCCATAATGCTGTCGTATGCTTCGTTGATCTCCTTCATCTTTTCGCCCGCAAGATCGGAAAGAGGGTTGTCCGCGTAATTATCGGGGTGATATTTGCGCGCAAGCTCCCTGTAAGCATTTTTAATTTCGTCGTCGGTGGCGTTTCTTGAAACGCCTAATACCGCATACGGGTCGGTCATAGTGCTAACTCCTTTTTAAAAGTATCTTCAAGTCCTAAATATATAATATTTCCGATTATCGGCTTATATTTTTTAACGTCCAAAAGCTCGAATGCCTTGCCTGCCTCGTTAGCGCACACGTAAAGCTGCGGTGTAACGCGTTTTTTTGCATATTCGGCGGGGTCGCCGCCCGGAAAATTTTTTAAGCAGTTATACGAGCCTTTTTTTATATCGCTTGCTAAATCGCACGCCGCGTCTAAAAGATAAATATATCTTCCTATGCAGTATCCTATACGGCTGAGTACACGCTTTTGCGTTTTATCATCGCTGCAAAGGCTGAGTATGTCCGCCAACGCGTTGGCGGTGGGATCTGCCGCCGCGTCAAGCTCTGTGCAGTTTTCTTTTTCAAGCTTATTCTGCGCTTTTATATAATCCGATACCGTGGTTTCAATTTCGGGGTATTTTAAAGCCGCCTTTTTTCGCGCGCCGTTAAATAAGGGCTTAAGCAGCATAAAGCCCAATTTTTTTATGCCCTTATTATCGGCAATATTATCGGCGAGCTTATAGTAAGACATTATCATAGCAGCGGCGGCGGGCATTTTAAGCTTATCGCTGTTTTTGCAGAAATTGCATTTTTTAAACGGGTTAAACACGCAGCGTTTACGCTCAATCATATCACAGCCGGGTGTTAACGCCATATTTATAAGCGCTAAAAAAGTAAAATCATAGCTTAGCGTAAAGCGGGACCAAAGCCCGTATTCACTGCCCATAACGCGGCAAAGCGAGCAATAAACCGCTTTGTAGGTTTCGTATTCCCGAACCTTAAGCTCGGGCTTGCAGGCTCTTACATATCCGAACAATTACCTTTTCACCCCGTTTTTTACATTTTATACGCTGTAAAAAACATATTGGTTAATAATGTGTAAATTTAATATTAAAGTAATTTCTTTAAGAATTTGCCTGTATACGATTTTTCGCACGCCGCTATTTTTTCGGGTGTGCCTGTACAAACCACCGTGCCGCCTCTGTCGCCGCCCTCCGGTCCTAAATCTATAATATGGTCGGCGGTTTTTATAACGTCAAGGTTGTGCTCTATTACAAGCACCGTGTTGCCCGAATCCACAAAGCGCTGCAAAACCTCGATAAGCTTATGCACGTCCGCCGTGTGGAGACCTGTTGTGGGTTCGTCCAAAATATAGATCGTTTTGCCCGTACTGCGCTTTGAAAGCTCGGTTGCAAGCTTAACACGCTGTGCCTCGCCGCCCGAAAGCGTGGTTGCGGGCTGACCTATTTTTATATACCCAAGCCCCACGTCGAACAGGGTTTTAAGCTTGCGGTATATCCTCGGTATGCTTTCAAAGAACTGCATACCCTCTTCAACCGTCATTTCAAGCACGTCGTAAATGCTTTTGCCTTTGTATTTAATACTGAGTGTCTCACGGTTATAGCGCTTGCCCTCGCATACCTCGCACGGCACATAAATATCCGGCAAAAAGTGCATTTCTATTTTCAAAATACCGTCGCCCTGACAGGCTTCGCATCTGCCGCCCTTTACGTTAAAGGAAAAGCGGCCTGCGGTGTAGCCGTGGGTTTTTGCGTCTTTAGTAGAGGCGAATAGCTCCCGTATATCTCCGAAAACGCCCGTATATGTCGCGGGGTTGGAACGCGGCGTTCTGCCGATAGGCGCCTGATCTATATTTATAACCTTATCAAGATTTTCTATGCCCGAAAACGATTTGAATTTGCCGGGTATGGTTTTTGCACGGTTAAGCTTGTTAGCAAGCACCTTATAAACAATATCGTTTACAAACGAGGACTTGCCGCTGCCCGAAACGCCCGTAACGCAGGTGAATGTACCGAGCGGTATTTTAACGTTTATTTTTTTAAGGTTATTTTCAGCCGCGCCCTTTATTTCAAGAAATTCACCGTTGCCTGTTCGTCTTTTTTGCGGCACCGGTATTTTTTTTCTGCCGGTAAGATAGTCCGAGGTTACAGACTCGGTGCATTTTTCAAGCTCCGGCACGGTTCCCGAAAATACAATGTTTCCGCCGTGTATTCCCGCACCGGGGCCTACGTCTACAATATAATCCGCGGCGCGCATTGTATCCTCATCGTGCTCTACCACGATAACGGTATTGCCGAGATCCCTAAGCCGTTTAAGCGTGGCTATAAGGCGGTCGTTATCACGCTGATGAAGACCTATACTCGGTTCGTCAAGAATATAAAGCACACCCATAAGTGAAGAGCCTATCTGCGTAGCCAGGCGTATACGCTGGCTCTCACCGCCCGAAAGCGTGCCCGAAGACCTTGAAAGGTCAAGATATTCAAGCCCCACGCTTTCAAGAAAGGTAAGGCGCTCGCGTATTTCCTTTAAAATGGGCTTTGCTATCATTTCGTCGCGCTGACCGAATTTAAGCGAGGATATAAACTTAAGCTCGTCGGAAACCGACATATCGCAAAGCTCTTTAATATTTTTGCCGCCCACGGTAACCGCAAGGTATTCGGGCTTTAAACGCGCGCCGTGGCAGTCGGGGCAGGGCAGAGCGGTCATATAGCTTTCAATTTCGGCGCGGGCATAATCGCTTGAGGTTTCCTTATAGCGCCTTTCAAGGTTATTTATAACCCCTTCGAACGGCGCCTCGTACGTGCCTTTGCCTAAATCGTTTCCGCGCCTTAATTTAAGCTTAACGTCCCCCGTGCCGTACAGCACTGCGTGCTTTACCTCGTCCGAAAGCTCGCCGTATGGCGTGTTTATATCAAAGCCGTAATGCTCTGCAAGACCGTTATAATACATAGTGGCAATAGTGCCGGAATCGGGGTAAAACCATGAATTTACGCCCCAGCCCGAAGCGCGTATAGCACCGTCGATAAGCGATTTGCTTTCATCGTTTATAACAAGCGCCGGATTAACCTTCATAAATATTCCGAGTCCCGTGCAGGTGGGGCAAGCCCCGAACGGACTGTTAAACGAAAACATTGTTGGGGTAAGCTCGGGTATGCTTATGCCGTGCTCGTCGCAGGCAAAGCTTTGCGAAAACTGCAATTCCTCGCCGCCTGTTACGTCGGCTGCCACAAGACCGCCCGAAAGCTCCACCGCGGTTTCAATACTGTCTGCAAGGCGCGAGCGTATTTCCTCTTTTACAACAAGGCGGTCTACAACAATTTCTATTATATGCTTTTTGTTTTTTTCAAGCTTTATTTCTTCTGAAAGGTCGTAAATATGGCCGTCTATCCTCACGCGCACATAGCCCTGCTTGCGCGCGCGTTCAAGCTCCTTTGTGTGTTCGCCCTTTCTGCCCTTTACAATGGGGGAGAGTATTTGTATTTTGCTGCCCGAAGGCAATTCCATTATTCTGTCTACGATTTGGTCGGTGGTCTGGCGGCTTATTTCCTTACCGCAAACAGGGCAGTGCGGAATACCTACGCGCGCATATAAAAGGCGCAGGTAATCGTATATTTCGGTAACCGTTCCTACCGTAGAGCGCGGATTTTTCGAAGTGGTTTTCTGATCAATTGAAATTGCGGGCGAAAGACCGTCTATGCTGTCTACGTTAGGCTTTTCCATTTGCCCTAAAAACTGACGCGCATATGATGAAAGCGATTCGACATACCGCCTTTGCCCCTCGGCGTATATTGTATCGAACGCAAGCGAGGATTTGCCGCTGCCCGAAAGCCCCGTAAAAACAATAAGCTTATCGCGCGGTATCTCAACGTCTACATTTTTTAAATTATGCTCTCTTGCGCCGTGGATTATAATTTTATCGTTTGCCAAAAAAAACGTCCCCTTTTATTTCAGTATGCCCCATACATATCTGAAAACAAATGTTCGTTACTATTTTACAGCATTTTTCAAAAAAAGTAAAGTACGGATTTATAAAATCAGGCCGGTCTGTAAGCGACCGACCTGATTGTGTAATTTCTATTTTTCGTTTTCTAAGTCTTCTTTAATAATGTATTTTGGTCTTGCCTTTGCTTCAAGGTAAATTTTACCTATATATTCGCCTATTATTCCGAGCGACAGCATTATAAGCCCGCCGATAGCCCAAACCGAGCATATAACGCTTGCCCAGCCCGGTACGGTTGCGCCTATTGCCCAGCGGACTATAAAGTTTATCAGCATAAGTATGCTTACGGCGAAGATCAGAAAGCCGATAATGGTTATATACCGTATGGGCTTTGATGAAAGCGAGGTTATCCCCTCTAATGCAAAGGAAATCATTTTTTTAAGCGGATATTTGCTTTCTCCTGCAAAGCGCTCGGTTCTTTCATAGTAAACCGAAGAGGTCTTGTAGCCTATCATAGGTACTATTCCGCGCAAAAAAAGGTTGACCTCTCTAAATTCCGCAAGACCTTCTAACGCTCTTTTGGACATAAGCCTGTAATCGGCGTGGTTAAATACCGTTTCGGCTCCCAAAAAATTCATAACCCTGTAAAATGCTTCGGCGGTGAATTTTTTGAAAAAAGTATCTGTTTTGCGTTTTGAACGTACGCCGTAAACGATATCGCAGCCGCCGTAATATTCTTTTAGCATTTCGTCTGCGGCGTTTATATCGTCCTGCAGATCGGCGTCCATTGAAATTGTTACGTCGGCTTTGTCTTTGGCGGTCATAAGGCCTGCCAGCAAAGCGTTTTGGTGGCCGCGGTTGCGGCTTAAATTAACTCCGGTGAAAATCCCGCCGTCCTTATGCAGGGCTTTTATTATTTCCCATGTTTTATCCTTAGAACCATCGTTTACAAACATAACGCGGCTTTTGTCGCTTACGATTTTATCCTCAATAAGTTTTTTAAGCTTTAAGCCAAGCCGCTTTGCGGTTTCGGGCAAAACCGCTTCCTCGTTATAGCAGGGAACGACAATATAAAGTATATCGGGCATTGTATTCAATCCTTTCGGAAAAGCTGTTTTATTTACCTTCGCGCAGCTTATTTATTTTATCGCGCAAATAGGCGGCATGCTCAAATTCAAGTATCTTAGCCGCCTGCTTCATTTCGTTTGTAAGGCGTTTTATCTCAGCCTCACGCTCTAAGCGGGACATTTTGGATACAGGCTTATCGCTTTTAACCTTTTGACCGATTTCTATTATGTCGCGCACGTCCTTTATTACCGATTTCGGCGTTATGCCGTGCTCCTCGTTATAGCGGCTTTGTATTGCGCGGCGTCGCTCGGTCTCGGTTATTGCGCGCTCCATAGAGGGCGTTACGCTGTCTGCGTACATTATAACCTCGCCGCGGGCGTTTCTTGCGGCTCTGCCTATTGTTTGCACAAGCGAGGTTTCGCTGCGCAAAAAGCCCTCTTTATCCGCGTCTAATATTGCAACAAGCGATACTTCGGGTATATCAAGGCCCTCGCGCAGCAGGTTTATTCCCACAAGCACGTCAAATTCGCCGAGTCGCAGATCGCGTATTATCTCCATTCTTTCTATGGTGTCGATATCGTAGTGCATATATTTTACTTTTATATCAAGCCCCGAAAGATAATCGGTAAGATCCTCGGCCATTTTTTTGGTAAGCGTGGTAATAAGCACGCGCTCGTTACGCGCGGTACGCATATTTATTTCCGAAACAAGGTCGTCTATCTGACCCTCGCTCGGTCTTACAGATATGAGCGGGTCAAGAAGTCCGGTAGGACGTATCACCTGTTCTACTATCTGTGCGGCATGGTCCTTTTCAAAATCGCCCGGTGTTGCGGAAACAAATACCGCCTGATTTACGTGATTGTAAAATTCTTCAAAATTAAGCGGACGGTTATCAAAGGCAGAGGGAAGCCTGAACCCGTATTTAACAAGATTTTCCTTTCTTGCGCGGTCGCCGCCGTACATACCGCGTACCTGCGGCAGCGTTACGTGGGATTCGTCCACAAAAAGCAGATAATCGTCGGGAAAGTAATCAAGCAGTGTTGAAGGAACGCTTCCGGGTTTTCTGCGCGAAAGCACCCTTGAGTAGTTTTCAACGCCCTTGCAGGTGCCTATTTCCCTGAGCATTTCAATATCGTATTCGGTGCGCTGGCGTATACGCTGCGCCTCAATAAGCTGACCGTTTTCGTTAAAAAACCTTACGCGCTCTTCCATTTCTTCCTTAATTTCGTTAAGAGCGTCCTCAAGCTTATCGTGCGAAACTATATAATGCGACGCCGGATATATCGCCGCATGGGATAAAAACGCCTTTACCTCGCCCGTAACGGTGTTTATTTCGCTTATGCGGTCTATCTCATCACCGAAAAACTCCACGCGTATTGCGTTTTCATATGCGTTTGCAGGGTATATTTCCACCGTGTCTCCTCTTACCCTGAATTTGTTGCGCACAAAATTTATATCGTTGCGTTCATACTGTAAATCCACAAGCTTGTGAAGAAGCTCGTCCCTGCTTTTTTCCATACCCGTTCTGAGCGAGATGACCATACTTTTATAATCGATAGGGTCGCCGAGCGAATATATGCAGGAAACGCTTGCTACTATTATTACGTCCCTGCGCTCGGAAAGCGCGCAGGTTGCCGAATGGCGCAGCTTATCTATTTCATCGTTTATTGCCGAATCCTTTTCAATATAAGTGTCGCTGCCCGGTATATACGCTTCGGGCTGGTAGTAGTCGTAATAAGAAACAAAATACTCCACCGCATTCTCGGGGAAAAACTCGCGGAACTCACTGCAAAGCTGTGCGGCAAGGGTTTTATTGTGGGCTAAAACCAACGTCGGGCGGTTGACATTCGCTATTATATTAGCCATAGTAAAGGTTTTGCCCGAACCCGTAACGCCCAGCAAAACCTGCTCTTTTAAGCCGTTTTTAATGCCGTTTGAAAGCTTTTCAATAGCCTCAGGCTGGTCTCCCGTAGGCTTGTATTTTGAATGTAAAACAAATTTATCCACCGGTAATTGCTCCTTTGCGGTGCTTAGAGATAAGGTTAATGCTTTTTATAAAAGCTTATTGAAATAAGCTGTTCGATGAAATAAAAATCGGCAAGCCTATAATAAGGCTTACCGATTTTTGGCGTTCCCGAGGTGATTCGAACACCCGACCTACCGCTTAGGAGAACGTTTTATACATTTTTTGCTGATGCAGTTTGGTCTCTCACGACGCTCCAAATCCGCATAAACACTGACTTTTTAAGCGAACACAATGTTTTTTCGTTTCTCCTGTTCCTGCTAATTCGGCGTAATTATTCGTACTCCGATTAGCAAGAAATTAGCAAGCTTATATTCAGATAATGTGATATTAAATTTTGAAAACCGTCCGATTATTGTTTATAGTATAGCGCAAATTATTAAAAAAATCAAGAAACACATAACGGCATAGATATTCATTTTGAAATCTGTGCCGTTTTTTATTTTTGGGAGGAAAAAATATGTCAGAATACAAATTGGAAATCAAACAGGTGGTAGACTACCCACGGTGCAGAATATACCGACAGCTTATACAGTGCTTAATAAAGGACCCGAACATTCGCTCAGGCGGCAGTTCGGGTCTTTTCTATTATACGGTGCTGTGCTGTTACGCAAACTTCCGCACTTCATATAAAAGAATTGACGGAATAAGCTATACCGTTCACGCGGGTGAATGGATCTGCCGAATAAACGAGCTTAAAATATATCTGCGCCTTAAAACGGCTAAGCAGACCGTAGCTCTTATGAAGGATTTGCAGGACAGGCATTTGATTGAGTACAACATACTCGGCCGCGGCAAGCTTATAAAATTCAGAATTAAAAACTGGTGCAAGGCAAACCGTGCGTTAGATTACAACGCGCCCTGCCAAAAGGAAACCGGATTTTTCTTTTTGCCGGTATCGGTTGCAAACGAGCTTGTAAGCTACGGTAAATGCAGTGAAATGGACGCCGTGCTTGATTTATGGATAAATACCGTATATAACGATTCGCAGGTACAGGGCAGCGATGTGGGCCCGCTTGTATATATAAGAAACGGCACGGGAAAGCCGCTTTTAAGCTGTGACGATTTAGCGCGGCGCTGGGGTGTTTCAAAGGCAACGGCAAGCAGGTATCTCAATAAGCTGAAAAAGGAAGATTACATAATGACGGTAAGCCTTGCGGGTTCACACGGCAGCGCAATATATATTAAACGCTATCTGTCAACAATGTTCCAAATATCCGATGTGATTGTAGATAAAGACGAACTTGCAATGGCGCTCAATATTGAGCTTAAAATACCCGATGAAAGCCCCGAAACGGAAGAACAAACCGAAAATATCCGTGTTTCAAATTATTTAAACAGCGTTTCAAAAACGGCGATTTGCGCGGTTATAGAAAAAGTCGGAAAAATCCTTTCATTACAGGGCTTCCCGTGCTATTTATGTCCCAAAACCGAATATATGTTATTACCTTTATCCGAATGCAAGGAAACAAGTATATTACCTGTAAAGTATACAGATACGGGCAAGTTGCGCTTTCTGCTTGTTATGAACTGTTCGGGGAAAGAGATTTTCCGATTTGATATTTCTATGCAAAGGAGCGAGGAAAATGCCGAATAAAAAACAAGCCGAAGTAAAGGAAACTCCGGAATACCACAATACATATCTGCTGCTTAAAAAATACCGTGATGTAGTGTGGAACCTTGAGTTGTCTGTTCAGCGGGTCAGAAATAAATTCCGCATTGAAATGGGAAGCAGTATAGAGAATTTTTTAGAGTCGGCATATATAGCGGGCTTGGATTTCTCTGCATCCGGACTTACCGAATACACAAAAAGCATTGAGGAAAGCCGGTAAATGCTGCGGCTTATCGAGTCGGCGGTGGAAATGCTCCGATATAAGCATAAAAACGGGGAAATGTATTACTGGATACTGTATTATGCCTTCTTATCGCCGCAGCAGTATAAAAACGCAGGCGAGATAATAGAGCAGCTGTTGCCGCATATAAGCGACATAAGCTATCGGACATATTACCGTAAACGCAGGGACGCCATAAGCTCTCTTTCCTGCATTCTTTGGGGATATACGGAAAGAGAAAGCCTTGAGGTCACGAAGAAGTTTTTGCAGAATAAATAGGAATAGAATTGGTTTTTTCTGCCGAAACCGAAAAACTATGCTGTTTTAAAAAGTTTTTACGGAATTTCAGTAAAAACTATTGACTATAAGAATGTTTTTGGATATACTAAAACAAGGAGGCGATACAATGATCGTTAGAACTCACTATTTGAATACATTGAAAAACTATCGGGATGTTCCGTTAGTGAAAATTCTTGCAGGTATACGGCGCTCCGGGAAATCGACCATTTTGGATATGCTGAAAGACGACCTGATTGGCAGCGGAATCTCCGCAGACCATGTAATCCATATGCGATATACCTCAGAAGAATTGGATGATAACATAACTGACAAGCAAATGTATTGTGAAATAAAGGATAAAATGACCGACAGTCAGCGTTACTATCTTTTGTTGGATGAAGTACAGGAAGTGGACGGTTGGGAAAAGGCAGTCAACAGTCTGTTAGAGGATTGCAATACCGACATTTATGTGACGGGTTCAAACTCTAAGCTGATGTCCGGTGAAATATCAACCTATCTTACGGGACGTTATATATCAATTCCTGTTTTTACACTTTCTTTTGCAGAGTATCTGGATTTCAAAAAAGAAAGCGGACGCACGCCGAAGGAGCTTTTGAACGAATATATCCGTATGGGTGGTTTCCCTATTGTTGCCCTCGGTGACTTCGACGAGCGTTCGTCCTATCAGATTGTAGAGGGAATCTATAATTCCGTTATCACCGGAGATATTACCAAACGCCACAACATCACAAACTTTGATATCTTCAACCGTGTGGTGAAGTATGTTGTTGAAAATGTCGGGAAAACCTTTTCTGCCAACGCGATTGTAAAATTCATGAAAAGCGAAGGGCGTTCTTTATCGGTAGAGTCGGTATATAATTACCTTGAATGGCTGGAAAAGGCGTTTGTAATCTATCGTTGCCAACGATACGATATGCAGGGTAAAACCGTTTTGAAAACGCAGGAAAAGTTCTATCTTGCAGACGCTTCGCTAAAATATTGCATAATGGGCTTTAACCCGAAGTCCGTTGCCGCTATGCTTGAAAACATTGTGTACTTTGAACTTAGGCGGAAGGGCTACGATGTATATATCGGGAAAAATGCAGCCAAAGAAATTGATTTTATAGCCACGCGGCGTGACGAAAGAATATATGTGCAGGTCTGCCGCAATCTGCCGGAGGAATCCGACAGGGAAATTGCCAATCTGCTTGAAATTAAGGACCACTACCCCAAATATGTAGTAACGCTTGATGAACTGGCTGCAGGGAATATAAACGGAGTTAAGATTGTGCATTTGGCAGATTTTCTGTTGTCGGAAGATTATTGATATTTCCGACTTACTTTGTCAAGTTAAATCAAAAAAATAGGTCCCAATTTAATTACGATTGAATTTTCTTGGAGATGGTGTTGTGAAAATACAGGAGCGGGATTGGAAATTGTTCAGAGAAAAGCTTCCTTTATGGCAAGAAAACTATATTGGGCGGCTTAACGGAGAATATATAGCTATTCTTCAGAAGCCTGCAAATGCCTCAGAGAATTTTTTTGAGCTTGAAAAACGAATAAGAAACGATAAAAGAAGCTTTGGAGTTTCAGCAAGAATTTCAAGAAATAATATGTTTCAAATAGTTGTTTCTTTACTGGCAAATGCAGTTATAACTATAGATGATTTGAAAGATTTCAGCGATGAGTTTACAGAAGCAGTCAATTTCTGTATTAAAAACATTATAAAAGAATAAGCATATTTCGGAAAAGCGGCGGATTATGGGAGAATGAATATGGGATTACTAAATTTGGCAAGCTATAAATCGGTTTGGCGCGGATATGAATATTTTACGGATAATTATGTGATAAACCGTACAAAAGAAAGCGAAACAAAAATCAGAGGTATCGTCCGCGGCAGCGGGCAAAAGCATTATAATGTTTTTATAGATTTGGAGCATCCAAGAAAATCCCAATGTAATTGTCCGCATGCCGACGGAAAAAGAATTATTTGCAAGCATATGATAGCCTTGTATTTTTCAACTTTTCCAAAAGAGGCAGAGAAATATTACAATGACGTCATTAAATACCGAGAGGAGGAAGAACAACGGCAGGAGGAACTGGAATACAATGTAATTGATTATCTGCATAAACTGAAAAAATCAGAATTGGAACAACTGGTGCTGCAAATACTGTTTGACGGACCCGAATGGCAATATGAAAGATTTATAGCAGAAAATATTGATTTGTGAGAAATATAAATGTGTTGATAAATCTTTTGCTTTATTGTAAGAAAATAAGCAAGAAAATAAGCAAGTCAAATGGCAGAAGGAAGGAAAATCGGTCAAATTATCGAAAAATCACGGCATAACTGCTTAGGCTATACCGTGATTTAATCATTTGCAGGATGTAGGGAGCGCAAGTAAGTTCCTGACTCTTTTTTGTAAGTGCTTTTCAATCGCCGTTAAGCGTTCTTCGGGAAGGTTAATACTCGGATGCCGGGTGAATTTAAAATCTATAAGCTTGCGAAGTTGATTTTTCTGTTTGATTCCCATAACCTCGGCACAAATGCTCTCGTATGAAACGCCGTAAGGATTAGAACGGGTTTTGGCATATGCGTCTAAATTCTTAATATCGCCATCTAAGGCATAATTGAAAAGGGATAAACCGTTATCAAATATAGGGGCGGGCGAAATAATTTTACCCGTATGATTGTCCCTTAGTATACCGAAGTTTCCGAAATGTCGGTCTTCGTTGTAGATCACCGCGTCAAATACAAGCATACTTTTAAGACTTTCGGAAAAATTGTTGCCGAGCGTTTGGTAATAATCAAGGCAAGCCTTAATGCCGCCCGTTTTTACAATCCTTCCGATAGATACAAAAGAAGTGTCAATATCGGTGAATATTTTACATTTGGACGCTAATATGCCCTTCCAGTTTTCCAAATCATATTCAACCGCATTTAAGCCCATTGCCTTTGCAATCTGACAGGCGTAATATTCGGAATACGGCTCTTTACCCGAATTGGCAAAGCCCTCGGTTCCGCCCTTGTAAAGATAAATTCCGTCGTTTTCAATGAATCGCCATGCTTTACGGAGCATACCCTGTGTGGTAAGCTCGGGCGAAGTTGTGAAAGCCTGATTTGCCGTGCCGACGCCGGTATAAGCCACCAATGACAAAACCTCTGAAAATCGGTTTTCGTAAAGGTTGTATTCTTTGAAGGTGCCGCTAAAATCGGACGGTACAACCCAATAGCTGTCGTTCAATGAAAGACCTTTACATACATCAATAATTCCCTTTGTATTATTAAGGCTGAGGCCGAGCGTTTTTAATATTTCATCAACAAATGCACGGTTTTTCGGAATGACTCTGCGCTCCAGCCATTTAATAACACCGTCGTCAGTTACCTCTAAATCCAAAGGAAAAAGGTTTTTTATATCGGTATTTACAGATAAAATATGAGCTTTTAAGCCTTCTAATCCCTTTTCTTCAAGTGTAAATGTCAGTATTTCATCATCATACAATCGAAGCGAATAGCAGTTGTTCATTTCCGTTTTCCTTTCCTCTAAAAGTATATTGACATCTTTGCCGAGAGCCTCAGATATTTTTATAAGCATATCAAGGGATAAGTTTTGTGAGCCGCTTTCTATTCGGCATATATTGGAACGTTGAGTTCCGATTAAGCTTGCCAATTCCGCCTGTGACATTTGCTTTTCGAGCCTTGCCTCGGCAAGCTTTGAAATTATTTGCTGCCTTGAGCGCAATATATTATTATCATTCACAAAATATCCCTCCTCATATATATTTCAATTCTGTATATTATGTTATCATATTTGATAACATAATGTCAAGGAAAATTAAAAGTGCTCTTATTTTTTGATAATAAATATCAAAAAATTCTTATAGATGCTCACAGAAAAGGTTAAAGCACACTTTGAAAAAGGAAAATAAGACGCAAATTCACTGATAATAAACCGATTTTAAAATATTGACTATTCGTTACGAATATGGTAAGATATTTGTGGTGATAGTATTATGGAAAAACGGAATGCGAACATTATTGTCGGAGCTGCCGGCGGTACGGCCGGAGGAAATTCCAAAACATATAAAATCTCGTTGCCTACAAAATGGGTGACGGAATTAAGGCTTGCGGATAAAGGAGCGGAGCTTTGTTATGATGGAGAAAAAATCGTAATTCTGCCTCGCCTTTCGCTTGAGGAATTTTACGCCGATAAAAAAGCAAAGGGTCATAAGCTTTTGCATATGGCGTTTTATGACAAAAATGTGCTGTGTACGGAAATATGTGCAGATCAAAACGATAAAACTCTTTCCGTAAAGAATTATAACGATAATATAGTTAAAACGGCATTCGGCAATAATTTGTTTCCCGATTGGAAGGATTTTGAAGGCTTTTTAGAGGAGCGTTGCGTTCCTGAGAGCCGCAGCGGTATAAGAGAGTATCTGGAAGCATTGGGACTTGATAGGTACGATCCGCTTGAAATAATAAAGAAAACAGGCGGCAGAATGGCGGAGGATGAGCAATGGATAAAAACAGAGGAAATAAAATGACTGTGAAGCTTGTAAGCAATGAAAAAGTTGCGGAAACCTCCTCAAAGGGAAATCAGGAAAAATGGTTTGATAAAGAAACAAATAAGTGGTATAAATTAGATCAATTCGGTTACGAGGCGCTTGCCGAAACCTTAATTTCAAGGCTGCTTGAAAAAAGCAATATAAGCAGTGACACGCCGTTTTCTTTTGCAAAATATCAAATGGAAAGACTGAATGTTCATGGCAGGGACAGAACAGGCTGCTCAAGTGAAAGCTTTTTAAAAAGCGGTCAATCAATCATCACGCTGAGTCATCTTTTTTCAAGACAACTAGGGATTTCCCTTAAAGATAAATTGATGAAACTGACGAGCGATAAAAAGCGGATAGAATACTTGGCAACAGCAACGGCGGAGTTTACGGGTCTTAAAAAGTTTCCCGAATATTTAACCATTTTATTTGAAGTGGACGCACTGTTTCTTAACGATGACCGACACCTTAACAATATTGCCGTGCTTGAAAAAAACGGAAGCTTTGATTATTGCCCGATATTTGATAACGGCGCGGGGTTGCTTTCTAACACGCAGCTTTCGCCTATGGATATTGAACCCAAGGAACTTATAAAGTCAGTAATTGCCCGTCCGTTTAATACCACATTTAACCGTCAGATGAATACTGCGAGAGCGCTTTTCGGCAAACAACTGAAAATTCCGCAGTTTACCGGGAAGGAAATTACGGCAGAGCTTAAACCGATGCTTGAATTTTACGCCGAGCGCGACAGAGGGCTGATTACTGACCGTGTTACCGAGTGTATTCTTGAAAGACAAAAGTTTAACCAATAGTTTTTTCAAAGCTAAAAATATGATTATAGCTATAGGACATATTGCCGTAGGCGTATCTGATTAAGACCGACCCCGAAAGATACAAGGAAATGCCGGTACTCGGTGACTTATATAATATCCTTATTTCCAACGCCTCGACCGAGCGCCTCGGTCATATACTTAATCGTTTGGTGCACGGCAGCGCAGGAACATTTAATCAGCAGACAAATGTGAATCTCGATAACAAATATACCGTGTTCGATATTTCCGAGCTTTCGGGCGATTTGCTGCCCGTGGGTATGTTCACGGTGCTTGACTATGTGTGGGATAAGGCAAAGGAAGACCGCACCGCCGAAAAAGCAATTTATGTTGACGAAATGTGGCAGCTTATAGGCAGCGGCGGAAATCAGGTGGCGGCGGGCTTTGTGCTTGAAATGTTCAAGATAATAAGGGGCTACGGCGGTTCGGCAATATGCGCTACGCAGGATTTAAACGATTTCTTCGCGCTTGACGGCGGCAAATACGGAAAGGGCATTATAAATAACTGCAAGACTAAAATAATACTTAACCTTGAAGACGACGAAGCCGAAAGAGTAAAGGATATTTTCAAGCTCTCCGAAGCCGAGATTATGGAAATAACTCATTTTGAGCGCGGCAGCGGGCTTATAAGCACAAACAACAATAATATAACGGTTGAGTTTAAGTGCAGCGAGCTTGAAAAGCGCCTTATAACCACCGACCGCCGGGAACTGAAACAAATACTTGACGGCGAAAAGACGGATATGCGGAGTTAATACGGAGCTAATGCGTATTAAATTTTTTACGCGTAAATAATGCGGATGCATTACGCATTAGGGTTAGATTTAGAAAAGCGCAGTTTACTTGTCTTAAATATTTTTAAAGTCATACCACACATTTTTATTGATAATTATAATTTTGTGTGGTATATTTTAATTGAGGTGGGAAAGTTGCTTATCGGTTCTGTTGTGAAAAATGAAGCTCTCCGCAATCAAAAGATGATATGTGAATACGAATCTTTGCTGACAAAACTTCCAAAGGGATCTGTCACCTGCCGCAAAAACGGATATTACTATTTAAGGTACAGAGAAAACGGTAAAATTTATGATAAATACATCGGCAAGGATACCGGGGAAGTAAATAAAATCCGTGAGAAACTTATTCTCCGTAAGCATTATACAGAAATGCTGCTTGCATTGCAAAAGGAGCAGAAGGCTATTCATAAAATACTGGAGGGATTGAAATGATTATCTATCACGGAAGTACGCAGCTTGTAAAAATACCTGAAATTCGTAAAGGCGATACCTTTCTCGATTTCGGACCCGGTTTTTATACAACAACCTCTGCGGAGCAAGCCGAACGCTGGGCTAAAATTAAAATGCGGAGAGAAAACAAGGCGATCGGATATCTTTCAATTTACGAATTTGATTTTGAAACTGCACTCAAACAGGCAAAAATACGCCGTTTTCACGCAGCAGATATTGAATGGCTGCAATTTGTAGTTAAAAATCGTAACGGTGAAATACAGGATACACCGTGCGATATGCACATAGGACCGGTAGCAGACGATAATGTTTACCGCTCCATCCGACTTTTTGAAACAGGAGTATTGGACGCGGACGAAACAGTAAAGCGCCTGAAAACAGAAGTGCTGCAGGATCAATGGACTTTCCATACAGAAAAAATACTCACATTCGTCAGGTTCGTCGGATCAAAAGAAGTCAGAACGGAGGAATAAACATGAGCAAAGAAGAATTTACTGCGATTATGCCGTATATCAGCGCCGATTTGGTAGGTTTAATAGCACGAAAAAATAACATATCCGAAGAAGACGCAGTTTTAAAATTGTATAATTCAAAGCTGTATTCGGCTCTTGAAGATGAGAACACAAAAGTTTGGCATTACAGCACGGATATGCTCTATTCGCTTTTTGAACAGGAAGAACAAACCGGCAATATAGCTTTTCCGGATGTATAAGGGGGATATAAAATGAGCAAGGAAACAGCCTTTCTGGTATTTTGTCTTGAAAATTATAAGGTTCATAAATCATTGACCGGAAAGCAAGCTATGGAATTATTTTGCAAATACGGTGTATTTGACTACCTTAAAGATTTTTACGACATTTTGCATACAACCGGTTATCAATATATTAACAACGATATTGACATTTATCTCAAATCACGAAATGCCGTAATAACCGCATAGAATCAAAAAGCGTTCGATTTTCGGGCGCTTTTTAATATGGCGTTGACAAACTCAAAAATAAGGTGTATAATTATCTCAGAAACAAAGAAACAAGGAAATCAAAAAACTTGAATTAAACCATTCAAAGTACATATAATGAAAAAGGATAAGAATTATGACACATACTGTTTTGAGAGGTAATGCTGTTATGGAAAGAAAAAAAGTAAGTATTTCAGCTAAAAGACAAATAACAATACCCCAAAAGTTTTTTACAACGCTGGGCTTTGACGATGAAGCCGAGTGCATTTTAAGAGGAAACGAGCTTGTTATACGCCCTGTTAAGGAAAGCTCCGGCGGTGAATTTGCAGAGCAGATACTGACGGATCTGGTTAAACGGGGGTTGAGCGGTGACGAGCTTATAAAGGCATTTAAAGCCGAGCAGAAAAAGGTTCGCCCGGCGGTGGAAGAAATGCTTGCGGAAGCCAAAAATGCAGCGGACGGAAACGCCGAGTATTCAACCTATAACGATGTTTTCGGCACGGAGGAATGATTGTGACAGAGGTAAGATTTTTACCGCCCGCCGCTAAATTTATTAAGAAAATCAAGGATAAAAAGCTAAAAGCCCTATACAGGGAGGCAATAGATAAGATTTCGGAAAATCATTTGGCGGGTGAAGCCAAAACGGGTGATTTAAGCGGAGTTTACGGCTACGATATTTATTATAACAAAACCAATTACGAGCTTGCTTACACGGTTGAGTATACCGACGATAAGATTATAGTTGTAATAATGGCGGGTACAAGAGAAAATTTTTATGACGAGCTAAAGCGATATATGAAAAATTTATAATGTTTTTAAAGCGTTCGATTTTCGGGCGCTTTTCTTTATGCTCTGAAAGGGTGAAAATATGAAAACAAGAAAAGAAATATACGGAAAAGAGTGCGCGGAAATTCTGCGGAATATAACGCTGTACCACAACATACGCAAGGCGCAGGTTACAAAACTGCACCCGAATATAAGCCCCGAGGTGTGTGAAAAAATAATATTCCATTTGCAGAATAACCGCCGTATTTACCACGATAAAGCCACCGACATAATATACGACAACAGTGACGGCAGCACGGATTTTGAAACGATTTATTGCCTTTGGGTCATATGCGATTTTATAGATAAAACCGAGTACCATTCGAGCAGCGACTTTCCCGTAAACGCGGTATTCTTTGCCGAGGGGGAGCTATATGAATTATCCTTTATAGCGGACAATTCAAGGTTTGCGGGAAGCGGGTCAACATTTTCCTCGTGGTGCAGAATACCGCTTTGCGGGTTTGTGTTTTCCTCACGCATTATTTCGGATAATTTGTCGGTAATGGTGGTAGTAAGACCGTCATTATCTCTCCATCCAAGACAAGTCGTGAGGTCGCCCTGCGGGTCAGCATCCACAAGAAGCACTTTCTTGCCGAGCCGTGCAAGCCCTATCCCTAAATTGACCGTTGTGGTCGTTTTGCCTGTGCCGCCTTTCTGATTACAGACAGCAATGGTTTTACAGTTTGGCATTTTGGCTTTTCCTCCTTCTTTGTAGATTTCATAACTGTTTTTGAAAACAGCTATGTATATGTGTCCGCAGTATTTGTCCTCGACGCCCCCTGCGGCGGCTTTCGCCTTACGGGAAACACTTGGGTCACGGTGTGCTGCACCGTGTTCATAGGAATTTCACCTCTGCCGGGTACTCCGCCAGCTCCGTAGAGAAGTATCATTATCATTCTGACTGTCATCGCCGTCCCGGTGGCAAACCGGATTTCAGATCAGGGGTTCTCGCTCATACTCCGAAAAGGAGAAGTCACGGCGTACCTATCTTCGGGCTATCATCAGAAATAATGTCCCAAGTGTCTGTATATTCAATTTTCAAGGTTCACGAAGAAGCTCCTGAACGGAGTCAGGAATTAACCCCTTCACATACTCTGAATAAGGGGTGGGTTTTGGCAGGGTGTTTTTCAAAAAAAGTTGAAAAAAATTTTTTCGTGACCCTCTGAAACAAAAAAGCCACCTTTCCGAAAGCGGAAAAGTGGCACAGGGTTTAAGGACATATATAATAGGAAAAGGGCTGCTCATCCCCAAGCGGGGAATAAGCAGCCCAAGCTATGTTTAGATGTATACAACTTTGAGTTTCTTCTTTTTTGCACGGATTACCTTTACCAACACCTCATCAACGGCATCGGTATATTTTCCTTGCTGCATACGGAGGTTTTTGAAATCAATTAGGGACTCTATAATCTCTGACCGTTCCTGATTGGTTAGGTAGATATGATATTTCTGTTCTTTCATCTCGACACCTCCTTGCTTGCTCTCAGTATACAATGGATGCGTATTTTTTGAAACTTTACGATTTCTTACTCTTGATAGACACCCGTAAATGCGAGTGTTGCTGAGTTCAATATCCGTCGGGAAACAGGGCAGTAATCGCCCTGCAAATTAGCTGGATTTTTAGCAAAACAGGGTGCTCAATTAGCAGGGGAGTCGTTTTCATTAGCAAAACGGCATTTTTCTTGCTAATTTTCATTAGCAGACATCTCGCCAAAAGGCGAGCGTTGTTTCTCGGCGGAACTTGCTAATGAGGATCGATTTGAGAGAAAAGGGGCAGAAATAAATAAAGCCGAAAACCCTTGTAAATAAAGGCTTTCGGCGTTGTTTGTGGCGTCCTCGCCCGGATTCGAACCGGGGGCGTTCCGCTTAGGAGTAGACCCGATACGACATCGGGAAGTGGCATCTAATGCTTAAAAATG